>ERZ836939.351-NODE-351-length-64323-cov-5.233180_pt1 | contig 64323 bp, 50 predicted proteins | sample MGYA00519912_ERZ836939 | MGnify/ENA primary metagenome ERZ836939 (study PRJEB31850, sample SAMEA3708810) | human gut metagenome | biome: human gut; feature: human-associated habitat; material: faeces | place: China | collected 2014 ...
CTCTAAAACCTATCATTTTTATTTTTGACTGCCTTTAGAGGCTCTAAAACCTATCATTTTTATTTTTGACTGCCTTTAGAGGCTCTAAAACCTATCATTTTTATTTTTGACTGCCTTTAGAGGCTCTAAAACCTATCATTTTTATTTTTGACTGCCTTTAGAGGCTCTAAAACCTATCATTTTTATTTTTGACTGCCTTTAGAGGCTCTAAAACCTATCGCTCTTATTTTTGACTGCCTTTAGAATATTTAGAACGGATAGCCGATAGCCAAATGTAAACCAAGTCCGTCTTTAAACTTAGGAATGTTGTAATAACCTTTCTTTCCAGTATCGTAAGGGACATGCAAACCAATACCACAATCAACGCGGACGACAATAAAATCAAGATCATAACGAACACCTACTCCAGTTCCCAAGGCCAGATCTTTGATGAAGCTTCCCCATTTCAATTGTGCGCCAGGACGGTTAGGATCTTCATGGATCAACCAAATATTACCGGCATCCAAGAAAGCAGCTCCGTGTAAATCACCAAAGATCGGAAAACGGTATTCCAAATTTGCCTCTAACTTAAGATCTCCTGTCTGGTCGATATATCCATATTTATTGTCGGGATTCGGAACAAAACGTCCCGGGCCAATACTACGAATCGTAAATGCACGAATACTGTTTGCTCCACCAATATAAAATTGTTCACTATATGGCGTTGAGTGATTCTCGGCATTACCATAACCATAAATGGCACCAATCAACAAACGACCAACCAGATGATGATTCTTTTTCAGCAGATAGTCGTAACGAATTTCCGAACTGACCTTTACAAACTGAGAAAAGACATTACCCAGGAAATTCTTGTTTTCCTTATGAAAGCTTTTCCCAGCTAAAGCATAAAAACCACTCAATATATTTCCTGACTGAGTAACTGACGATTGCCACCACAAATGATGCTTCTTCTCTTGAAGCGGAGAATCATCGTACGTATAAGTATAACTCATCGCCGGAATAAATTGATCCTTTAAACTCAGATAAAGTGCCTTGTTGGCATTCGTAATCGAATCGAAAGTTGCAGTTGTATGTTGCAATTTATTATATGTCAACTTAAATGGTGTTACTGAGTGATGACTAGTAGCCGAGCTTTGAAAGTCAAGTGTAGCACTTCCTCCAAAAGAAAGCATCTTGAAGAACTTGGCCCGATTCATTTGATCCGTATAGATACGGAATGTAGTACTTGACGGATACTTCAAATTACGTTCCAAATAACCCGGGAAAAGCAGATGAGGCAAAGTCAAAGTACTGCTCAATCCCATTTCATAACTATTCATCAGAGACGAAGCTCCATCTACCCGATTACCGGTCTGCCATTCGTACGAACCCTTCAATTGAACACCCCAAGATTCACCTCCACCAAATACATTCCGTTTGGTCATACTAAAGATAGCTCCCGGCCCTGTCTGATCATTACTTTTGGTCGTAACATTAAATTCCAACTCTCCATCCAATGGCAAATCATACGCTGTGTTAATTCGCAGATCGAGGGTTTTACAACGACGAGTTGTGTCTTGTGGCATATATTGCATCTCCGCATACTTGAAAATACCCAAGCGAGAAAGAGCCGTTTGAGTTTCCATCTGCTTGGTATTAGAATAACGCTCACCGGGTTTAAATGTCAGCTTCCGGTAAAGCACAGCCGGACGAACTCGTAACTTTCCCTCATACAGAATCGTCAAATCTTTATAAAGCAGCGTATCCGTTGGCGGCTCGTTATTATAACCATTCAGTGCCACGGTTATGTTACCAATGTTCCAAGGGCGTAAAGCTTCCCTCGGTACGTTATTAGAAGAAACAACCTTCAAGGATACTTTTCCTGGAGTTCGTACCGTATCGGCTTGATAAGTGATATATTCCGGACGGAAATAATAATATCCGTTATCACGCAATAAAGTACTGATACGCTGACGCTCGGCTTCCAATACTGTAACATTAAAGTTATCTCCTTTCTTTAGCAGCGAACGGGTTGTATTTGCCATAACAATTGTATCCGTCCGATGACGACGTTGTGCATATTGGATACTATCATACGTATAAGGATCTTTCATACTTATCAGATAATCGATCTTCGCCTGCTTCGGATCCTTCGGATTTGGAACAAGTGCATAAGAAGTCTTTCCATTGAAATATCCATATTCCTTCAATAAGTTATCCGCCACCTTGATTCGTACATCCGGATTGACATTTGTAATATAAACAGGCTTGGCTGCCAGTTTACGGAAAAGCCATTGCCCGACTTTCCCTTTCTTATTAACCAATGCATTATACATCCACAAACCAAAAGGGAAAGGAATACGGACAGACGAACTTCCCAGCAACGCATTGTTGGGAGGATAACTCAAAGCAGCCTCTACTTCCTCAAGTGTAACGTCACCTTCAGGAGTCGAATCCCGATCCATGATCTCGATCTTTCGAATACCCGTATAGAGAACCTCATCTTCCGGCAGATGCTTCGTTACCGAGCATGAAACCAGAGATAGAAAGATCAGGCCGATATATATTATCCACAAGTTAGTTTTCATCTTCTTTTGTTTTCTCCTTGTTGTTTTCCTCTTTCTGAAGCTTTGTCTTGTTTCTCTTGAAAATAAACAGTTCCCGCATATATTGCATCTTCTTATGCAAAACGATACCGGCACCCGTCTCCGTTAATTCGCCTTCCAACAAACTCTCATAGTCTTTATTATGGAAAAGTTTGACATAACGTGTTCCACTCGGATCAAGGCGGTATTCGATAGATACATTATCGATAAACGGCTGAGCCTGTCCTTGATTAATGTCCTCTCCGGTAGAAATTCGTCCGCCCAACACAATCCGAATCCGGTCGTTATAGAAACGTTTGGCAAAGCGGAAGGAATAATCGGTTCGTTTGGCCCCATCTCCATCCTCATCATAGCTTTCCATGCCAAAGTTGATATCGACAGACTTGGCCGCACTGCCCACGATATTGTTGATTTCACTCTGCAAGAAGCTATTCAAGGCCGCACCCATATTTAGGTTCGCTTTTCCGGTAGTCGTACCACCTGCCAGATACAGCCCGGTCATCAACATGCTAACAGCTTGTTTGGCCTTCTCTTCTTCGCCCATCCGAGCCAATTGTTCCTGTATGGCTGCGTCTTCAGGAGCATCCAGAATAAACTTGAAGCCCAAATTTTCCAACCGCTGTGTCAATTGGATGCCGACATCAAAATTCACCATCCGCGAACTTCCATCATCCAAGGCTGCTGAAGTCCGAATCCTCTCCGTTGCCGTTATATTCATATGAGGATCCATCGGATCACCACTCCATTGAATATAACTTCCGTTCTGTACATTAAACTCTTTCAGCGGAATGACAGGAAGCGAGTACTTGATCGTTCCACTACTTAATGTATAACGCCCATTCAGGATCATATCACCCATCGGTGTATACTGGAAAGAAAGATCGCCTCCTCCTTCCAGATTCACATGACTGGATTGATCGGGAGTCAAATCAGCATTAATCTGTACTGCCTGATCAATATGGATTGTCATCAACATATCCATTCCACCCAAAGGCAATACCGAAACCCGCGGTCTCTTTCCTAAAATAGTATCTTCTTCAAACGAAGTGAACGTTACCAAACCTGATAACCGGTCTTGTACCGTCAACGGAGAATCTTTCAATACATACGTCACATTTGTTCCACCCAACAAATGCAAATCTCCTCGCATGATCAAAGAGTTCAGCGGACCTTTTATCGTTGAATTCAAGTTGACATACATTTTACCATACACCAGACTTTCTTTATTCCGCTTTGTATTGAGTAACTGCATATTTTGGGCAGTCATTGTCATATCGGCAATCATATTCGAAGGATCGGAGAAATTAACAGTTCCATCTATGACAAACGGATTCTGTCCGGTCGCCAGAATCTGATACTTATTAAAATGGATACGATTATCCCCCACAACAATCTGACACGGATCAAACTTCAATGTCGTATTGGCCGCCGTAACGAACATACTTGCCGAATCCAATTGCATAAATCCCCGAATATCGGGAGTCTGGCTTGTTCCGGATATATTCATTTCGCCCAACAACTTACCTTTCAAAGAAGCCATATCATCCGGAATAAAAGGATTCAGCATGACTAACGGCAAATCTGTAATCTGCATTGTTCCTTCTATACTATCATTAACGCCGCTTTGATAGTAAACGAAGGAATTCATAAACTCTTCTGTATCTCGGAAGGCATGAATATCAACTTGATGTTCTTTATCGGAAACAGGCAGATACACGGCACTCAACAATAAATCACCTACCCGCTTCTTTTCATAATGAAGAGAATCTATACTTATGCCTCCAGTCATCGTATAAGAACTGTCTGACGGCATATATTGGAAATCCGCATTCAGCAAACCTTCCAACTCCGGCATATATGCAGAAAATCCCTTCGATATTTCATGCAGGTCCACTTGTCCTAAAGCAGCATGTATTTCATTCAGTCCACTATCCACCGGATGAGTATCGATTTGCAAGAACGCATTTTGCCGACCTTTCAGCAAGAAGTCTGCTGAAATATCCTTCTCATTGCGAATCAGGATATAATTATCCTCATTTAAGGTAAACGGATTGAAGGCTAAAATAGGTTCATAAGGGAAGAAATGTAATCTTACTCCACCTTCGTCTTCTTTTTGTACACTACCACCCAGCAGAATTCCTGTTTTTCCTTTTTCGTTAGTAAACTTCAACAAGGCATCTGCATATCCTGTCAATAATTTACCACTCAGCATCGCAGAGAACGGAGCCTGTTTCTTGAACTTGTTCTTTACCACACCGGCTTCATAGAAAATACCCACGGTATCTTGCCACAAACGCATCTTGATTGTATCCAACAAGAAAGTATCCCGCAGCAGTTTATACACACCTCCATCTACTTGTATTCCCTTTTCCGGCGAAGTATTCATATTTAATTCCAACTGTTGGAAATTGAGGGAATACATATTCATAAAGTTATAAATCGGATTATCTTTCTGAGCTGTTACTTTCAGCTGCAGTTCAGGTAACATCGGGCGCAACAATGCCAAACGAACTATTGAATCCTGCGCCATTTGCCTGTCTATTTCTTTAGAGATCACTCCAAAGTTTTCACTCAACCCATTTAATCCTTTATTTCCTTGCAAACGGATCGCCAAATCGCCGGCATGGAAGGAAACGAATGTAGAATCGGTTTCCGTACGGGCTTTCAAGATGAGAGTTTTCGGCTTAACTTTAGTCGTTTCAGTAACGATTTCCCAGTTTCCCAACGTTAAATCAGCCTGATGATGATCTTTCATATCCGTCTCGGCCTCAGCAAACAGTTGAAAGGAAGTAGAGAAAGGTTTATCCATCAGATGAAAACCATACAAATCCAAATGTTGCATATCTGCAATCAACATGGCCTGAATCCAATTCTTTTTCAAGGTCGCATTCAAAGTCACATCCATTTCAGCTAACGGATAACGGCTATTCAAATCCAAGATGGCAAAGTTGTCTTTCAAGGATCCTTTTATCGTAATATCAGAAATGGAAGAACTTCCATAACGAAGGTCTCCAATCTTTCCATCCAGATTCACCCATGTCAATGAATCAAATGCATTGGTTCCTTGTCCTTCTGCTTGAATAGAAGCAGTCATCCAATAAAGTGAATCATTGGGCATAAAGTGATTCGGCTCCAGACTGTCTATCTCAAAGGAAGCCTTAAAACGATTCTCGTGGGCATCAAATAAGGATTTCAGTTGGATCTTTCCTTGTCCTTCCCGCAACAGCAAACTCCCGGCATACTTTTGTCCGGCAAGCCGTACGTTACCGCTCAGCATCATCCGTTTAGGAATACGATAGTTACTCCGGCTTTCTTCAGGCAGGAAATCCAACAGAAAATCCAAGTTATCGGTAAAAAGTTTCAATTCCACCTCACCATCTCTTTGCTTCTCGTTTTGCAGAGACGAGCCTTTCCCTTGTGTCCGGATAGAAAATGCTCCCGGAAGCTGAGCATCCAACTTATTTAATTCCAAAGCGGCTAAATTACCCTTTGCCTCTGCCTGGATTCGCAGACTTGTATCCGGATAAGCCCGGATGACTTCTTCGGGCAACTCACCAGCCAACGTCACGATATCCTGTTTTCCCAAATCTGCCCAGAATGTTACATCCATCTGATCTTTAGGCTTTTTAGCGAAGGCTGCATACGGTATATTTCCTTTCAGCTCGGCTTCCGAATGTAATGTTTCCAGAACCAGTTTCGGAATTTCCAAGGATGCTTGATTCCCTTTTATTTGTCCTTCAAAACGTTTGATCTCTAATCCGGAACGTTCTTTAGCAACGAGCTTGTTAATATCCGCCCTAACAGTCTGGCCAGCATAGAGCAGTGAACTTAAATCAATTTCTATATCTGATAAAGCAATGTGTGATGGATCTAATCCTTTTAACGGAGCTGCTTCGCCGGTATCATAATTCAAAGCCGAGCCAACGTATGTAAATTTATCGGCCAGGTAACTGGCATTCTTCAAATCTATTTCTCCGCCTCTTAAACGGGCTTCCGTGATAAAGCCAGACATACGCAGTGAATCTCCGGGCATCTGTAAAGCCAAGGCTACACGGGTGAGATCTATTTTCTCTAATTTCAAAAGCCAATTGACCGGAGCAGATGCTGTTGTATCAGGAGGAGTTGTCGGTTCTGTCATAAAGACGGTAACCGCTGCATCCGATAAAGCCAAGTTATTCAATGTTCCTTTCTCCGTAGCCAGACTGATCCGATCCGCCCGTGCCAGGAAATCTCCGATAAAGCCTTTTACTTCAATTCCGTCTATCAGCTTTCCGGTATTAACCCGAAGGTTCTTTAATCCGACAGATTCCACCAGTAGTTCTTTACTGAGCAAGGGTATCGGACGAATACTGATATTCAAGTCTTCCAACATGAATAACGTATCAGCAGGAACAGAATCTTGGATAACTTCTATTCCGTGAATATTCAGTTGGATCGGGAATGAAAGACGAATACGTTCAATGCCTATATGCATTCCGGTACTTTTGCTGGCATAATAAGTGGCCTGTCTCACTGCAAAGTTTTGAAATGCCGGAATGTATAATAATATCGAAAGTATGATGGCCAATATAATTGGTATCAAACAGAAGATACAGATTCTTTTTACCCAAACATTCATCTATTAAGGATTACTTTTATGCAAATATATAAATAAACAAGTCGAGAGACGAATAAGTTTTCTTTAATTTGCAACTTCATTTTAGAATAGAAAGATATGGAAAAGCAAAATAAGGCTTGTTACTGGTTCTTGTTCTTCCAAGACAAGCTATTACTGAAAAAGAACAATGGTAGTTATCAGATTCCTTATCAGGAAAATGCTCCTTTCGGTACAGACAACTCCTTTGAAGTTGTGCTGGACTCTTCTTTACCGGCACGGGCCGCATCGCTCTCGTATGAGATAACTGAAGATGAACAATGGATCATGATCGGTTTGCGTGCCAGCTGGAATTATTTACCGCTCGATTGGTACAAACGGGCAGGAAAGGCACATCAGCTGGTACATTGGGATCGCAATAGTCGTTTTTGTCCGGCTTGCGGAAAACCTTTGGCATGGCATACGGTCATCTCTAAATACTGTGATTCCTGCCATCAGGAATTTTATCCGGTTATTTCTCCGGCCATGATCGTATTGATCCGTCGGGGTGAGGAAGTTTTGTTGGTACATGCCCGCAATTTCCGAGGAAGTTTTCACGGACTGGTGGCCGGTTTTCTGGAAGTGGGAGAAACACTGGAGCAATGTGTCCGACGGGAAGTAATGGAAGAAACCGGACTCACGATCAAGAATATCACCTATTTTGGCAGTCAGCCCTGGCCTTATCCAAGCGGTATTATGATTGGATTCTTCGCCGATTATGAAAGTGGAACCATCAAGCTTCAAGATGATGAATTAAGCGCTGGTTCCTTTTTCAGTAAAGAGAATCTGCCCGAACTTCCGGCCAAACTAAGTATCGCTCGCCGTATGATTGACTGGTGGATTGCCGGCGAACCGGCGGAAAAGCCGGCTTTCTAATGTAATCCGGGCACCGGACCTATCAAGGCCTTCTTCTTGGGCTTTGTAACCTGGCTGTCGGGTTTTAGGATCAGCTCAGGATGTTCTTCCCGAAACTTCTTTTGCTTTTGATAAATCTGCAAAGCCGGGATATCGTTATAAATCTTATACGTATTCCGGCTGGCATTCTTCTTAAACTGCCGGTATTTCGGACTTAACAAATAGGAAAGAAAATCATTGAAATCATGCCCGGTAGTTTTAACGGCCGTCTGTTTGACTTGTCCGGGAATCGTATATACCAACGGATTGACTTTCAAATCAGGTTCTTTGACTTCTATCGGCTCACGCATGGCCGCCTGTGGAGGCATGTCTTTCCAACTCTTCTTTTCTTCCACCAGCACACTTTTATCCAATTTGATATATTCGGAGAAATCCTTCGTAAAAGGAACTTTCGACGAAGCACTTTTCATCTTCCCTACCGGATTGAGATTAATGAACGTCCCATTCTGAATAGAACGTTGAAACTCCGGATTCAGCCTCAACGTATCCTTGCCCGACAAGATATTAGCCAGGCGAATAGAATCTTCCTTACTCCAAGTCTGCGCATAAACGGTATGAACATATTGAGCACATACCACCATTCCTATCAACCAACACCTCCTCATAATCTGCTATCAACAATGCGCAAAAGTAGAGATATAACCTTTTCTGCCTCATCTTTTTCTATTAAATAGTTTTACCGGATTGTGAAATTAACAAAATCAATTACCCAAAATGCCACAATAAGAAAAAGGAATTGTATTTCCTTGTCTATGAATATTCCGTTACCTTTGCCCAATAATAGATTGCAGGAAGATGGAACAGAAAAATATGGAAAGAGTCTTGCAGGTAACAGCCGACGGCAGTCATACCTTGTTTATTCCGGAGATGAACGAGCATTATCATTCGGTCAACGGAGCCTGGCAGGAATCTAAATATATCTTTATCGAAGCGGGACTTCATGCGGTGGATAAATCAGTTATTCATTTACTGGAGATAGGCTTCGGTACAGGCTTGAATGCCTTGCTGACATGGAAGGAACTGGAAGAAGTCCTGACCGACAAGCAGGTAGTTTATCATAGCATTGAATTGTATCCGTTGTCGGAAAACTTGGTCTCTTCTCTGAACTATGGAGAACTTGTCTGGCCCGAACAGAAAGACCGCTTTCAAGAACTTCACCAGGCACCTTGGAACCAGGAAGTAGCATTGTCGGACCGATTCATCTTGCACAAAATAGAAGGCGATAGCAATCAATGTGCCTTCCCTACCGACATCGACCTGATTTATATGGATGCTTTTGCGCCGGAAAAGCAACCGGAAATGTGGAGCCAACCTTTCTACGACAAACTCTATGCACATGCTGCCAACGGGGCCGTGTTAGTTACCTACTGTGCCAAAGGCGATGTCCGCCGTGGCATGCAGGCTGCCGGATTTCAGATGGAACGTTTGCCGGGTCCTCCGGGGAAACGTCATATCTTACGCGGGCGGAAATAAAACGGATATCATTTTGTCAGTTTTGTCAAAATGTCAAAAGAAGTCGTCTATTGTTGCGTTCTACGGATACAAGTACAGAAATGATTTCGTACAGGCGATTCTCGGCGAGTTAAGGATTGACGTTTTGGCTTGTTAAAAACCTTATTTACTTGCAGGATGAATTTCAAGAAAGAAATTGATGCTTGCCTTTGGAGGATGTGTTTATTTTTTCGTCTATTTTAATAGAGATTTGTCAACGAAAAACAGCACTGATTTGAGATCATTTTTGGGAAGAATAGAGGATGAAAAAGGCACGCTAAAGGCAATTTTCGGAATTTATGCCGGGAAAAAACAAAAACACGCCGGCTTTTTAGGAAAAGATAGTAGGAAACGTTTCCGTTTCTGCCTACCTTTTTCTTCAAAAACAACGAGTTTCAGGTCTATTTTCCCGCAAAAAATCGCCTTTTCTTCGTATTTTTAGGCAGGAAATGGCTCCTCTAACGGGAAAAACAGTTCTTTTTCTTAAAAAGACGTGTTACAGAAAATCCTGTTTTTCTGACAAAAAGTTTCAAACCAAGTATATAAACAACCTAAATAACAGATAGCTATTATGTGGAAAAAAGTAATGACGTGGGTCCTTGGCCTCTGCACCAGCTGGACCGTAAACGGACAAAAAGCCGGACAAGCCGACTTGAAAGTCACTCAAACAGCCAACCAGACGTATGCCGTTGCCTTTACGCTTAGTGGAGAAAACGTACTGCAATCTCCCGCCGAAGGCTTATGGTCGGTTGCTACGGATTGGCAAAACGACTGGATGAGTGCCTGGGTTCACGGCTCACCTACGCAAAAAGAAAACGTAAACGGTTGGACAATCCTAACCGGAAAATTGCCGATCGGGCAAGGAGAAATGCTTGTCCGGGATGCTTACCGATTGGAAGAAAACGGACTGATCCATGGGATTCGCCGATATCAGTGGGCAGGAAAAGACACACTTCGCAAAGCTTCCTTATCCGTTCGTTTCCAATGGCGAGATGGAGGATTAAAGCCTTTCATGCCAGGTATCTTATACTATGGCAATCCAGCCGGAGCCAAGGTAAACGATAAGATTATACCGGTTTATACCAGTCAGCCGGGTGAATTTGCCATTTTCGAGGACCATCGTTACCCGATGCCGTTTTGTATGCTCGAACAAGCCGGGAAGTTAAAAGCAACTGCTCTGCATACTGTTCCCAGTCCGGTACGAGGAGCCCGTTTGGCCGACCAATGGTGGTCGATGGGAGTTGAAACCTATGCCGACCGAACCGAGTTTGTTCTTTATTCAGGTCCTATTGGATATAACCGGCAGCATAGCGTGGCCAAAGCGTTACAACACCAGCCTATGAAGTATACGGATACGTATCTGGATATGGAACCCGGACGTATTGTAGAGAAGGAATTTTATATCCAAGTATATCCTATCGGGCAAGAAGGAAGCGGATTTGAACAACCGCTCTACACGGCGCTGGAAATGTACCAGCCTTTCGATGCCGATGCCTTTACTCCTTTCGATGAAATTATCCGGGCCAAGTATCATTTCGCCCAAACCCGCTGGTTGGATGAAGGTGATGTGAAAGGATTCGGGATGTATGAAAAGAGTTATCGGAAAGATATCGTCATGGGCTGGTGCGGACAAGCCGGATCGTTGGGATATGCGCTTCAATGCCTGGATAAAGAATTAAATGATCCGAAGATTACTGACTATGTACAACAGTCTCTCGATTTTCTTGCCACCTATCCGGTGAAGGAAGACGGAATGTTTCCGGTAGGTTATTTCCTCGACAAGAAAGAATACCACGGCGGCGATCCGGTATCGTGCGGACAAGCCATGTATAATATAGCCAAAGCTATCGAAGTTGCCCGCAAAAGTGGGAAATACAATACAAGCCAATGGGAAACATTCCTGAAAAAGGCTTGCGACGGACAAGCAACCCGTATCCTGAAAGCCGACTGGCGTCCTTACTCGACGGCAGAAGGATTCCTGATCGCTCCATTAATCCTATCTCATCAGTTATTCGGGAAAGAAGCGTATAAAGAGGCAGCTGTTAAAGCAGCTTCCGTTTTTGCGGAAAGACATTTAACCATGCGCGAACCGTATTGGGGAGGAACACTCGACGCTACTTGTGAGGATAAAGAAGGAGCCTGGGCAGCTTTCCAAGGATTTGCTTCCCTTTACGAAGCATTGAAGGAGGAAAAGTATCTGGCTTGGGCGAAACATGCCATGGATGTATGCCTGAGTTATACCGTTGTCTGGGACATTCCGTTGCCACCGGGACGAATGGCGGATCATCATTTCCGCACAACCGGCTGGACAGTCGTTTCACCTCAGAACCAACATATTGATATTTATGGAGTCATGTTCACACCCGAAGTGTATAAAATGGGCATTTGGCTGAACAATGAATCCCTTAAAAAGCTGGCAAAAGTTATGTATCGCAGTTGCTTCCAACTGACGAATCCTTACGGAAGTCAGGGAGAACAGTTACAACAGACCAACTTTGCCCAGCATGGAGATATGTCGAACGTCCATAAATTACGTGGTGGCTATTCGGAAAGCTGGACTGTATTCTGGATCACAGCCCACTTCATGAACGCCGGAGCCCGTTTCGCTGAAATGAACGTCCGACCTTAAAAGGTAAAACAGAAAAGCGGGACTGATACGACAACCGGAATTTTCATCCGAATCTTGTATCAGTCCCGCTTTTTATTCTTTGTACCTTATGAAACTTATAATAAAGCTTCTATTTTCTGAACGAATTTGTCTTTACTGGTAGCACCTACAATCTTATCCACTACTTCTCCGTTCTTAAAGAACAAAACTGTAGGGATGTTACGGATACCGAATTGACCAACTACATCGTCGTTGTTATCAACGTCCATCTTACCAATAGTAACTCGTCCTTCATATTCCTGAGCCAACTCGTCGATTATCGGCGCAACCATGCGGCAAGGACCACACCATTCTGCCCAGAAATCAAGAACCATAGGTTTACCTGCATTCAGGTACTCTTCGAAATTGCTGTCTGTAATTTGTAAAGCCATATTATAAAATGATTTAAATTCAAATCCCTTTGTCAAAGCGAAGGCAAAAATACGAATTTTTATTTGCCTGCACTAACTTTATCCATTTATTTTAAAGTCGATGGTTTCACTCTCACTCAGGTAATCAATCAACTCTTTCGTGATCTTCAACCGTACATTTTGAGAGAACAGATTTAATGCAATATTATTGCTTCCATCCACTACCCGGAAATATAACAAACTATTTCCCGGATTGTTCTTGATCAAAGTTGACAATTCATTAATCATCGGCTCATCCAAATCATGGATAGGTACCGTAATCCGAATATTCTCAATCAGTTTATCTTTCTCGTTCGGCAATAACTTAATAAACGAAATCCGGAAATCAAAGATCTTGTCGTTGTACTTGCGGGCTTCCATCTTTCCGCTAATCAACAAATACATGCCCGGCTTTCCATATTTACTGTATTCGATATAGTCTTGACCAAACAAAGCAATTTCCCCGCTTCCGGTAAAATCTTCCACCTTCAGAATACCAAAAGGATTACCGGTCTTGGTTGTTCCCTCACGGAAACCTGTAACGATACCGCCAGCCAGCACTTCCCGTCCTACCAGCGTTTCCTTATCGTTCAGCTCAACCATGCCCGTATTGCATACATACTGCAGAATGATACGGTATTCATCCAGCGGATGCGCCGATAAATAAATACCTACCAAATCCTTCTCTTTGTTCAGACGCTCCAGATCGCTCCATCGCTCGGCATGAGGAATTTCCGGTTTAGCGATAGCGACAAAGTTTTCATCTCCAAACAAAGAGTTCGCCGCCGTTGCCTTGTCTGTCTGGTATTTACTTCCATAACGAACCAGCACATCCAGGAATGTCTCTCCTTTTCCATTATCCACAAAGAAAGATTCCCTTTGTACATGGAAGTTATCGAATGCACCCGCCAAAGCCAACGATTCGATATTCTTCTTGTTACAAGCTGAGAGATTAACTCGTTCTACGAAATCAAACAGATCTTTATACGGACCATTTTTCTTCCGTTCCTCGATAATATTCTGAACAGCCGATTCGCCAACGCCCTTGATTGCGCCCATTCCAAAACGGATATTCTTTTGCTTATCTACACTAAACTTCAGAATAGACTCATTAACATCCGGACCTAACACCTGTATTCCCATTGCCTTACATTCGTCCATGAACTTGGTAATATCGGCAATGTTCGACAAGCTTCGGCTCAACACGGCAGCCATGTATTCCGATGGATAGTTGGCTTTCAGATAAGCTGTCTGATAAGCCACCCACGAATAACAAGTAGCGTGACTCTTATTGAAAGCATACGAAGCAAACTTTTCCCAGTCTGCCCAAATCTTGTTCAACGTCGCCTCTTCATACCCATTGGCTTTTCCACCCGACAAGAATTTAGTCTTCAAGGCATTCATCTTCTCGATCAGTTTCTTTCCCATCGCCTTTCGGAGGGCATCACTTTCACCACGGGTAAAGTTAGCAAGCAGACGGGAGAGCAACATGACCTGCTCCTGATATACGGTAATACCATACGTATCCTTCAAATAACGCTCCATGACAGGTATATCGTACTTGATTTCTTCCTTTCCTTGCTTACGGGCAATAAAAGAAGGAATATAATCCATAGGTCCCGGACGATACAAGGCATTCATGGCAATCAAGTCTTCGAACTTAGAAGGTTGCAGTTCCTTCAGGTATTTCTGCATACCGGCCGATTCAAACTGGAAGGTTCCGGTTGTTTTTCCTTCGCAATACAGTTTATAAGTAGCCGGATCTTCCAGGCTGATATGATCGATATCCAAGTCATGTCCTGTCGTTAACCGGACATTCTCAATAGCATCTTTGATGATGGAAAGTGTCTTTAGTCCCAAGAAGTCCATCTTGATCAGACCCGTTTCCTCAATCACAGAACCTTCATACTGCGTTACCAGCATTTCTTCGCCCGTATCTTTATCTTTCGCTGTACTTACCGGCACAACATCCGATATATCATACCGGCCGATGATCACACCACAAGCATGAACGCCGGTATTACGAACGTTACCTTCCAGCATTTGGGCATATTTCAAGGTATCCCGAACCAACGGATCCGTTCCATTGGCAGCTTCTTTCAGCTCCGGCACATATTCAATGGCATCCTTGAGCTTGAATTTCTTCATATCCGGGATTTTATCGGGTACCAGCTTAGCCAATCGGTTGGATTCGGCCAACGGAACTTTCTCAACTCGTGCCACATCCTTGATAGCCGACTTCGTAGCCATCGTACCATACGTAATAATATGTGCTACACGTTCCGCACCATATTTCTCCGTTACCCAGCGAAGCACTTCGCCACGTCCGTCATCATCAAAGTCGGTATCAATATCAGGCAAAGAAATACGGTCCGGATTCAGGAAACGCTCAAACAGCAAATCGTATTTAATGGGGTCGATTTTGGTAATTCCCAAACAATAAGCTACCGCTGAACCGGCAGCAGAACCACGGCCCGGTCCTACTGAAACACCCAATTCTTCTCGGGCAGCCCGAATGAAATCCTGTACAATCAAGAAGTAACCCGGGAAACCCATCGTCTTCATGATATGCAACTCAAAGTTCAAACGTTCCTTGACTTCATCCGACAAAGGATCACCATAACGAGGCTTGGCTCCTTCATGCGTCAACTTAGCTAAATAATCGGCTTCGAGTTTGATACGATACAACTTGTCGTATCCGCCCAATTTCTTGATCTTCGCTTCCGCATCTGCCTGACTTAAGACAACATTCCCGTTTTCATCCCTCGTGAACTCGTCAAACAGATCTTGCTCTGTCAGCTTCTGCCGATAACCTTCTTCCGTTCCAAAGTCTTCCGGAATATTAAAGGTTGGCATAATCGGTCCGCTGTCAATACTATAGAATTCAACCTTATCTGCTATTTCCAGCGTATTACGCAAAGCATCCGGGATATCGCCGAAAATCTGATTCATCTCGGCAGTAGTCTTCATCCACTCCTGTTTCGTATAACGCATACGATTCGGATCATTCAGATCCTTTCCCGTACTCAAGCAGATCAGGCGATCGTGTGCATCTGCATCCTCTTCGTTGACGAAATGCACATCATTGGTAGCAATAATCTTGACACCATGTTTATGAGCCAATTCAATCAAGACCTTATTGACTTCTACCTGATGTTTATATACAGTCTGGTCGGCATCCGCCCGATGTGTCTCATGACGTTGCAGCTCCAGATAATAATCTTCTCCAAACAATTGCTTGAACCACAGCACGGCTTCTTCGGCAGCATGAATATTTCCGTGCATAATCTTCTGTGGAATCTCTCCACCCAGACAAGCAGAACAGACAATCAACCCTTCCCGATGTTGTTCCAACAATTCCTTATCAATACGCGGACGTCCGTAGAAACCTTCCGTCCATGATTGGGAAACAATCTTGATCAGGTTCTTATATCCCGTCATATTCTTGGCAAGAACAATCAAGTGCCATCCGCTTCGGTCTTCCTTTTCCGTCTTCTGGAGGCGGTGATTCCGGGCACAATAACATTCACATCCGATAATCGGCTTAAACAGATCACCTTTAGCCTTTTCCAACAAGCCGGGGATTTCTGCCAACCGGGCGTTTTCCTCATCGGTCCGTTCCTCTTTGGCACCCAACGTCTTCAATTCCTTTTGTAAATCCTTGATCGTGCCTTGCACCTTTCCATTCTTCTTATTTACCTTATTGAAGAATTCTTTTATACCAAACATATTACCATGATCGGTAACGGCAATAGCACGCATGCCATCATCATACGCTTTATTAATCAGCGCATCAATAGAGGCTTGTCCGTCGAGCAACGAATATTGGGTATGAACATGCAAATGTATAAAGGGTTCCATGCTGTGATTTGTGTTTTGATAAGACAGCGTAAAATTACGGTTTATTTTATCGCCGACAACTATACATCGGATTAAACTTTCCAAAATTCTCTTCAACTTCCAGGTGAACCTTCCGCTGGTTACTGATCCCCGTCAGTCCGGCAAGACAACGCTGATCCGTAATCAGTTTCCGCACCTGCCGTACAACTCTTTGGAGAACCTTGACATGCGGAACTTTGCCGAAAACGACCCGGTCGCTTTTCTGAACCGGCACGTGGAGGGCATGATTCTCGATAAGGTGCATAATGCTCCGAATCTCTTGTCATATAATATACAAGGCATTGTGGACGATGACGCAGACCGAAGGTTCATCCTTTCGGGCAATTCGCAGTTCGCCATACTGAAAAAGGTCACGCAACCCCTAACGGTACGTACCGGGTATTCGAGCTGGTGCCCATGTCTTACTCCGAAATACGGGCGACAGCCGCCGATACGCCGCTTGACCATCTGCTACTGAACGGTTCTATCCCGCGATTTATTCGGGGTGCAACGTACCTAAATTCCTCTATCCGGCCTACATGAAAACCTATCTGGACAGTGTATTGGAGTGAGCTGCCAAGAGGTGCGACGCTTACTTTATTGATACCGGACGTATCCCGAAACCGTCGGTATTATAGAAATGCTCATAAGGGGCTATCAGGTTCAGCCCATCTCCGCCTCGATTTTTCCAACCGTCATCACCTGTACCCTGAATATCGTTGCGGTGGTATTTCAAATGGTAAGAACGTGTCACACCATTTGCGCCATTGAACCAAACATAACCTTCATATTCTCCACTCGCTTGCGGATATTTAACGACTGCAGCTTTGTCATCATAATCACGATAACCTGTAATCGGGAAAGTGATGGATTGAACTTTCCGTCCACATACCAAACCAGTTCGTCTCTTGTCCATTTTAACCCTGCCACAAATGAACGCTCAACCCACGGTATCTCACTCATAAATTCTCCATGGTCACTGATCTGCAAATCATGAGTTTTGATAATATAGTGTGAGGTCGCAAAGTAGGTCTTTGGATAATTAGGTAATGAATCATGACGTCCACAGATTTCGAAGATATCAATTTCCTCCTGTTTGATGGAGTCCTGAACATACAGCCAAAATGCACTCGATAATGCGGAATTCATCGGTCTGCATTTGATTTCGAAGAAACCGTAAAGCACTTTCTTCTTACTTTGGACAGCTGCAGAAGTAAATGTATGATATCCTTCCGGAGCATTTGGAACTTGTTCCCGCTTCCCGGAAAGAATCAGCTGACCGTTTTCCACCCGTACATTCTCCCGGCGGAAGAGTGAAGGCTGTCGTCCGATCCAAGTTGGATTATGATCAAACCATTTCGCCGTATCTAAAGATGTACCTTCAACTTCATTGATTTTGCAAAAACATTAATATATTGATAATCAACCACAACAAGTAGATATATAATCTATGCGCAACAAATTCACAACAAATAAATAGAGAAATGTTGTTCTTATGGTAGAAGATAGGAATTAACAGCATGGAAGTTCATTACCATTATGAATGGGAAGGCGACAAGTCTCTACTTCCCTAAATTTTTGATTTAGGCATGGCATTTCGTTTCTTTCCACGGAACAACAACCCGGAAGTTGTGCAATTTCAAATATTTGTGCTACCTTTGCAACTGAATTAAGCAATGCAATCGTTTCAATGAATACAGTGACATACAAGATGCCTTGTGGAATTTTGGAAACTGAATCGCAGACAGTCAAATCAGGGCAGGATAAAAGGGATTGGACGCAATACTCACGGGCTATTGCCGTCCTCATGTCAAAGCGGATGTCTGAACTTGGTTTGACACAGAAAATGCTTGCCGAAAAGATGAACTGCACCCAGCAATATATATCCAAGATGCTGAAAGGACAAAAGAATATGTCATTGGAAACCATTTGCAAAATAGAAAACACATTGAGTATCGAAATTATCAAAGGTCTGAACGAAAACGAGTAATAAATCAGGACAATGGCGAAAGAAAGGGAAAATACAAACGGCATAGCAAACGAATCGGTCATAAATTGCGACCAGTTGCCCGAAGTAACCAACATTCAACCGATGATTAGAATAATCAGAGGGAAACAGGTTATGCTTGATAGGGATTTGGCAGCAATATATGGAGTGGAAACCAAACGTCTGAACGAGCAGGTAAAGCGAAATATCGAACGTTTTCCTGATGATTTCATGTTTCAACTTACCAAAGAAGAGTTTGAAGAATGGAAGTCGCAATTTGCGACATCCAAATCCATCACTATGGGAGCGAGAAAATTACCATACGCATTTACCGAAAATGGTGTCGCCATGCTTAGTAGTGTACTTCGTTCCCAAACAGCCATTGAAGCCAATATTCGCATTATGAGAGCCTTTGTGTCCATGCGCCGCTTTATTGCGGCCAATGCCCAATTATTCCAAAGGCTTGAGACTATAGAGTATCACCAACTGGAAATGAAACAGCATCAGGAAGTGACCGACAGACGCATCGACGAGGTTTTCAAGCGTTTGGATGCCGACGTTCCTCCTGTGCAGGGCATCTTCTATGACGGGCAGGTGTTTGACGCTTACCGTTTCGTGTCTGATTTAATTCGGAAGGCTGAACAGTCCGTTGTGCTGATTGACAATTATGCGGATGATACCGTGCTGACTTTGCTTGATAAAAGAAAGGAAGGAGTATCAGCCACTATCTACACGCAGCGTGTCAGCAACCAGTTCCAACTTGATGTTGACCGCCACAACGCCCAATATCCGCTTATCGAGGTAAAGCTATTCAACAAGGCACACGACCGGTTTCTGCTCATAGACAATGAAGTGTACCACATAGGGGCTTCAATCAAGGATTTGGGCAGAAAATGGTTCGGGTTCACCCTCATGCGTGACATTACGGCAATAGAACTCATCAACAGGATTCAATTTTAGTCCGGTTTGGCTCCCAAAGAACGTATCAGCATAGTGTGAACTTAATCAGTCTTTTTCGTCTGTTGCACCAGTTTTTGGTGTTGTTCGTGCAGTTCGGGGAAATGTCTTCTGATGAACTGGCCGAAGGAGCAGTCGTTGAACCCGAATCGTCTTGCCAGCGATTTCACGCTTTCGGTTGTCGTAGCATAAAGGTGCAAGGCCTCCTTGTATTTTCCCATGCTATGGTTTGCCATAGAACGACCGCTTTCTGTTTTGACCATACCTTGCCGGGCATAGAGTTCCGGCTCATGCTCTTTCAGGTATTGCCTGAAACATTCAGGATGCAAACCAAACTCGGCGGCGACCTTTGCCGTAGAAAGCCCGCCTTCTTTCAGCCGGGTAATGGCATCCGCATATTTGGCAGCGGTGGCAGGATTGTATCTTCGCACGGATGACCACTCCACTGGCTTGCCTTCCTCGTAAGGGATGCCTTTCCGCTCACAGACCAAATCCTTGTGCCAGGTTTGCAGGTATTCGTAAAAGCCTTTTATTGATACGCCGGTCTGTTTGGCTATTTTCCGGGCAGACATCGGGGTGGTACGGTAGAGGTGGAGGGTTTCGGCATACACTTCTATCGTTTCGGGCTTCGGGGCGTGAAGGGTACCGCGTCCCGTTATCTTTCCTTTGCGCTGCTGTCTCACGGCCTTCTTGCGCACCTTGATGCGATTCTCCACCAGTTCCTTGTGGTAGAATATCAAATGTTGTTCCAATCCGGTGTAGGAGACATTGCAGCGGTCGGCTGCCTCCTGCACCGTGATATAACGGTCGGCACGCAGAAGCTCCACCGCTTCGGCATACTGTTCCTTGCACCACGGACGCGTGCCCCGGGGCAGGCCGTCGTCCAGTCCCAGCCGTTGCCGTGCCCTCTCGCGGAACTCCAGCACTTCGGGATAATGCGTCCGCAGCTGACGGCCGAGGTTCGTGCCGCTCAATCCGAACTCGCGGGCTATCTGCGACACGTTGTACTCTATATAGTCCATGCTGTCGCACGCTGCGATGGCCTCCTTATACTTGGCATGTGTTTCGGGCCTCTGCCCGCGCCTCTGGTTCATCTTGATACCGCCGGCTTCTTCCCGGCTGCACTTGATGCCGTTGCGCTCCAGCATCAGATGCCGGTGGTAGATACCGATATAACGGGAAAATCCGCTGATGGAAATCCCGCACTGCCGGCATATCTCGGCGATGGAGAGGTCTGTGGCGGCATATAGCTCCAAGGCCGGGCGGTATTTGGCTTCAGTCTCAGGCTTGCAGCCTCTGGTGTAGTGGCATTTATGTTCTTGTAAGGCCATATTGAAAATAAGAATTTTCTCTCATAATCATGGATCTACCACACAACGAACGAAACAAGCATTCGAGCCACCGCTTTTGATCAGGTTGCCCTTGCTGATAAAATTGAAATCAAATGAGAAATAGTTGATATCCCATCCCAGGCTGACACCGTCCGTCGGCGTAAAGTAGTTTTGAGGAATTTCCGCATTTAACCAATAGATGCCTCCCGGTCGTTTGTATATGTCATAAAACAACGGACGTTCCACGGGACTGGGATATAATTGTGTTCGGCCGGCAGCATATCTCAATACTCCATTGAGAGTTTCGGGATCTCCCCAAGTGCCAGTATAGCTTTGTTTTCTGTGTCCGTAGCCGGAGGCACCAATGGGGAAAAACAGATTTTTACCCGTTTCGCGGTTATACGCGAAACAGCCTCTCATTCCACGTCCTGACTTATTATGCTCATAGTCATAGCCGTAAACCTCTACGATGTCATCAGCCGTCTCCGTGGCATCATCTCCATACAATACACCGTATCCCTGCTCTATATAACTATTCCTCAATTCCCAGAAGTCTTTGCCCGTAGCCACCCTGGCATTCGCCATTTGAGGATTACCGAACCCATTGGTCGTATTACTTTGAATAATGTCTGTCCACCCCATTTTACCTCCGGTTGCTGCATTGGTCAAGCCATCTTCAGGATATACTTTGAAATCTCCCGGTGTAACATTTATCCACGGCTCAAACGGATTTTTATTACTCAACGCGTCTATCGGCTGATTCCAATTTCCGAATTTGAACAGCGATCCTTCGTCCAACGGATTGGAAGCCAATTCGCTTGTAGTCTTCATATTCATGGCATACCACTTCACACCACCTGTAACCAAATCGTCAGGTTTGTCACCTTGCCGCACGAAAATCAGATGCTGGCAGGTATAATTGTGATATTCCACGCGGATAATAGCATAACGGTTATCTGACGGGTTATCTGACGACTGCTCAAAATTCACATTGAAATCAATTACGCTGCCGGTTTTACCATATATGGCTTTCTCATATTCCGGATCGTTCTTCAACTCCGCTGTCTTAGAGTCAGTTACAGATAAAGTAATCCCTTTTCCATTCGTTTCCTTGACGACATAGGCTTTCCATGGTCCTTCAGATTGGAATGTTTTGAACATTTGGTCATTCTCTCTCGGCAATCGTTTCAACACGACATGAAACGACTTATTGTTCCTGGAAGATCGATATATGCCCTTCGGATTCACAACACGACGTACCTGGTATATCGGAACTTCATTTTCGAAGATTTTATCCAGCCCTTCCAGCTTGGTTGTAATCTTGACTCTCGCCTTTCTCTGATATGCCACGTAAGGATTGTTTCCCGTGTATCCGGTCGTTGATATCATCTGCTTGGCGCGCGTGTACATAGGAATATAGATGTTGTATGTATTTGCTTCCGTGGGGTGTTTTTCTACACGGTATTTATCGTCTGGTTCTGAATTCTCCGTCGTGAATTCCTTGGAAGTTATGCCGCCAGGCAAAACAAAATCTTTATATTCACGTTCTCCACGTTTGGGAACTGTGTTGTAGTATTGCTCATTTGATCCGATTATATTTTCATATAAAACCGTTTCCGTTGTTTTATGTAATGACAGAAAACCGTTCCACGGTGCTGCAACACCATTCGGAGCACCCGTGAAATAAATTTCACTACTGGCATTATAAGGTGCCCAGTTGTTTTCCAAAATTTCCGCTTTTATGTATTCTATCTTTCGGCCTCCCGTGTTCACCTTGATGGGATACATCATGGAATGGTTATACAAGTATGAGATATAATAGGGCTCGGGAGTCATCACACCCGGTTCCGGCTCTTCGTACTCGATATGCCAATCTGCTTCATTGGCGAAGTTTTTGAATTTCAATGTCAGCTTGTAGTGGCAGTTACGTTTGGCGTTATAGTCTTTTTTCACGTCCTGTCCCAGCATGAAACGATAGATGATGTGCCCGTTGCCCAATCTCTCGGAATTGTTGGATATGTAGTGCGCATGTACTTCGATGTATGTACCGTAAGGTACGTCGTCTTTTGGACGGTAATTAGGGTATTTCTCCGGCTTGTCTGGTAATCCCGGAAAGTCAAGTATTCCATTATTGTCGGCATCCTGCCGTTTGTCGGGCATATTATCACCTGCGCCCTGCATATTCTCGTAAAAATACAGCGCGGGAGCTGTTTCATCGTGAGAACCGAAATGGGGGCTACCTACCGTGACACGATGATCCGCACAACCTTCCCCGTATTCAAAATCTTCTGCTTTATCTCCTTCATGATAGGTGATGGTTTCTCCGTCGGACATATCCGGTCCACTTCCCGGCATGTCCAAGGTATATCCTTCTCTCCCCACGTTATTATCCTTTCCCAAATAACATTGTGAAGGAATATCTTTAATCTGTACGGATTGGATATAGATAAATACACCCTCTTTCAAGTTGCTACCATCGAATGCAACCGTCACTTTCGATGCCGCACGGCGTAGCCAAGCATGGAGTTTTACATTTTTGCTATTTATTATAAGAGGCTCGTCATCCGCAGATAGAGCCGATGCGGAGCTTTTTGTAAAGAAGCCTATCATCTGACCATTTTTTGCCACGTCTTCAGAATCCCATGTGAGGGGAATATCCTTGAGTCCGTCAACTGTCAGTATGTCATCGGAATATTTCTCAAATAAACTGTCAATGTTTGCCACGGCATACATGTAATACCTGCCGAAGTCGATTTCTTCCGACAGGTTGAAAGTGGCCTGTTTGGTAGTTTCTTCCGCTTTGTGATTGTTTTCAGCGTCTGCATCCGTGCGGTTTTCATCGGATTCTTTATAGCTTTCTATTTTCCACTTCTTTATTAATTCGCTTTTCTCGTTATACAACAACACATGCAGGCTCTTAATATCCTTTAAGGCATCCCCTGCCGTCTTTGTCCGGCTCAGTGCCGAGGACATGGGTTTGAAGTCCAGAGTGGCGGATATGCTTGCCTTGCCTTCGCCTATGAATTCTTGCTTCATAAATTCGTCATAGCAACTTGTGACGGTTGCTATCATCAGGAAGAGAATGATATGTCGTACAAAATGCTTCATATATTTCTTGTTTATTGTTTTACAATCCGAATTCCGGTTCAAGGATTACCTCACTATATGGAATCACATCCACTACGATTTCGTTGCTGTTATACATGGTTATGTTCACCACAAGATGGGTGTTGCGGAAGAGTGCCTTCAACTTATCGAGTTTGCAAACGAAAGTTTCAGCCCTTCCGACTATATTGATACTCAGGGTGTATTCCTGCTCGCCGACTATTGTAGCTCCCTCTTGTTTGAGATTCTTGCTTTCGGGCAGGTAGAAAACGGGAACAACATTTGCCACGCCCGGTTCTGAATTGTCCGGGTTTTCTATATCAACTGTGGGTTTCCCAATTTTAAGCCCTTCATGGGTATAGACTTTTACCGTAGTTTGTTCCGGCAGTCTGTAGTCCGTCAGCCAACCGAACCTGTTTGTGGCTGCATCGCTATCCACGTTTGAGGCATCGGAAACCGCTTTCAGCCAATCTATCCAAGTGGGGTATTTTTGGTTGGTTTCAGGGTTTTGAGTATCAGGGTAGCTGTTGACATGCGCCATCAGGAAGTTTTTATCCGCATGGCTCTCTATGGAGAAGTTTTCCACTGTTACTTCCTCGCCACGCCAGTTCTTGAAGTTCACGGTGAACTTGGTGGCAACGCGCACCACATAGAACACCCCGTCGAAATTCCCTTTCTCAGGGAAATCTATCTCGTACATGGAGGACATCGGGATGGGTTTCCCGGCAGAATAGTCCGGGGCGAAGTAGAGGCCGTTCACCGCGTCTTCAAAACCGGACATACCCTCCACATAGGTGTGGAAGAATGCGGACAACGTACTGTTTACATCCGCTACGCCTTCCACTGCAGACACGCTCTCCTCATTGGCGAAGAGGTATATCTTTTTCTTCTCGTCGGGTGTCACCTTGAGCAGGATGGCTATCTGTACTTGTGCACCGTCCAGAGAATAGAACTTGTTGTGCTCCACCGTCCCGTTTTCATGCAGGACAATGACGCGCACGCTGTGCATCTTCTCATTGTCGGGCAGCGTTGCCGTTCCCGCCCTCGTCAGCCCGACAGGCTCTATGTTCAAATACAGGATAGCTTCCGAAATTTCCTCCGGCAAGGATTCTTCCTGACTGCTGCACGCCACCATAAAAGGCAGTGCGAATGCCGCCAGACAGACTACAATGCTATGTATAATGTTCGGTTTCATCAGTTCCAATCCTTCTATCTAATTATTCAATATCAACATTACTCAGCACCACACGCCATGACAGAATCTGAATGACGCAGCTGACCCAGTTGTGATCCTCGTCGAGAAAGAGAGTCATCACGCACTCGTCAAGACGGTCGAGGAACTCCCTCTCGTCCATCGGGTAGCGGTATTCCTCTTCATAGTACTCTTTTCCCATCAAGGCATAGTCTATCACCGGAATGCGTGCCACCGTCTTGCCTTCCCGGTTGGTGATGGTGAGCATCATTTTCTCGCGGTGTGTCTCTATCAGGCGGCCCACAGTGAAGTCGGCAACGAGGCCTTTCACCTTGCTGACGGCACTGTCGCCTTCCCTGCCGATGCCGGCCTCGACATTCTGTATATCCCAAGGGCGGTAGTTGATGTTCTCATCGGCCAGCAGTTCGTTGTCGTACGCCATAAGGCCGTTCTCATCATCTATGCGGAAGATGAAGTCTTCCTTATTCACATCTACTCCCGACAAGTGCTGCAGGATGACGCGGACATGGTTGGTGTTCTTTATCAAAGGCATGGTGTATTCGTAGCTGCCGCCGTCATCGTTGACAGGCAACGATACATCCAACGTGCCGTGGAAGAGACGGTACAAGTGTTCCTCACTGTATGCGCCCGATTCATCGTGCTGACGGTTCAACGCACACTGCAACTGTTCCATACGGGTCTCGCCCACACGGGCTTCGGGTACGGAGAATGATTCGTCACGCTCGCCGTCGTTCTGCAGCCCGCACCATGCCAGCAACTTGTAGTCGCCGGGGGGCAGGTCGAGCAGCATCGAATAGTCTTCCGCTGTTCCCGGAACAATCTGTTCCGCTTTCTGCCATGCCAGCACGCCCGACCGCTCGAAGGCGTACAGATGGACAGACGAAACCTCGTTTGCGAAAGCGTCCGCCCACTTCAGGTTCATGTCATAGCGGAATTTGAGGCGATAATACACCGAGCAATCGCCTTCTTCATCGTAAATCACTCCATTGCAAGCGACAAGCGGGAATAGCAAAACGGCTACCGCCACAAACCATGCATTTCTGATACAAGCCGATATATTCATGTCAGTATTCTTTTGTTCATCGTATATATAGTATCTCCGGCAATTGTCGGAGTATGGATTTCCGTGTCAAGTGGGAAATGCCTCACGGGAATTTCCAAGGTCGCATCTCTCTTTGCACCGATGCGCGAGTGCTTCTCTTTTCGATTTCAAGGGATAGGTTTGAAAGGTGGGGAAGCATCCCTTGAAATGCTTCCCACCTTTTTAATTTTTAGGATGAATTACCATTCGAGATCTACATCGTTATTAACTACACGCCAAGACAGGATATGGATCTGGGCTGCAATATATGTATCATCTTCTTTGGGCTTTTGTGGAATAATCGGTGTTTCACCATCCGGATCATAAACAGGAGTTCCCAATCCATATACAGAATTGATTTTTATATCATAAATATGATTACGAACAACACCATAAAGCCCCTTGTCAGCCGCAGTACCTAAGTGCTGGATATCCGTATAATAGTAAGCTGCACCATTATCCCAGACTTTTGCTCCAAGTATATCTTTGAGTTTACCGTTTACAGCATCGTTCGTTAATTTCGCACTATTAATTTGCTCTTCAGTTGTTGCCGTTTTAATAGCTGCCGAATAGAATTGTGTGGTGCTTGTTTTCGGTAATTGCAAATAACTTAAATATCTTTTGCTGTTTTCACTATCGCCATCAGCCATTCCTGCATCCTCAGCACGAACTAAAACTACATCTTCCGGTGCAATTGATATAAACTTTTCAGTACCTGCTGTTCCGTCTTGATATTCTGGATTCTCTTTATAGATATCAGTTGTGACAGTATTTATCATTGCCGTTTTAACATCCTCTACCGTATAATCTTCATTTGCCCATCTTGCCAGTTCAAGAGGTGTTGCAACATTATCATCACCAACAGTTACCAATGTAGCTTTGATGATTGCCTGTGTTCGATTACTTTTTGCATCATCCGGGTTATAACCTGATTTTGTACCATCAGTATAATTATCCGCTGCATTCTCCAGGCAATAGGCCACATAGTCATAGTAGTTGTCACTTGTACCCGGTGTACCTATTTTCTTACCAATACTATTATATGTATAATACTTTAGAGTCAAGCCGACAGGATTCATAGCCCAGTAAGACCGGAAGAAACCAGGATGATTCCATGTCCAACCCAAGCCATTCCAGTTAGTTGTAGAATTAACCTTCTTGAAAAGGTAAGATTTATCTGCTGTACCTGTAACATCCCAGGCATTGAAAATAACATATACTTGTTTTTCGTCTGCTGTAATGTTGCTGCCGTCAGCACCTTTTTTGTCTTTCAAAGGAATAGCTTTATAAGTTTGCCCACCCATCGTCACATCTTTTACTGTGCCTATGTCTGTGCCGATTTTCTCGTAGTTTACGCTTAACTTCACTTTGGCAACCAGACGCTCGATGTAAACTTTAACTGGATTCAGAAGGGCAGCACTTTCACTTGAACAAAGATTCTCAGACGTTACTTCAGCCATATTTATTTGCCCATTTTCATTTGCATACGAAGAACTTGTCAAAACAAAGGTTTTGGGTTTACCTTGAACCATTGTAATATTATAGTCACCAACTTTATCTCTAAGCTCAGTAAGGGATAAAGAGTTAGTTCCAAGTTGGGTAGCAGCTTTATCAGGATTGGCTACAACAACCATACCTTTTACATTTGACTTGTCCTTTGGATTAATAACAACGATAGCCTTTAATTTCTTTTCTACATTCGGCATATCTGCTCCATCGGATTCAATTTTTTCACTTTCTTTATAATTCACATCACTATTTACATCGACTGGATTTCCAACTTGGTCAAAGAAATAGAAACGCAGCTTTGTAATAGCGTTTTCTTCCGCATAACCTTCTTCATAAGTACCATTGGGGTCTTCTGTATCCTGTGTTTGATCTCCTCCCGCACGCGTTATTGTTGCAGGATTAAAGATTTCCACTGCCATAAAATGTCCCTCTGCTTTTTCCAAACCATTGTCACTGGAAATCACATCCTCATTTGAGCAGCCAACAAATGCCAGTCCGACAAGCATTGGCATAAATAGATTTCTTAATCTCATGTTGCTTAAAAAATTAAAAGTTATTACTAAGTTTTATTCCTTTTGTCTTTCGTTCAGTTCTTCCAGCGTGGATGTCGCCTTTTCCAGCCCCATCTCTTTCGCCTTGGTCAGATACTTGCGTGCCGTGGCGATATCGCCCTCACGCACGGCCAATGCACCACGCGCATAGACCGCCTCGGCAGAGTCGCCTGCTTTGTCGAGATACCTGCGTGCCGTGGCGAAATCATCCCTGCGGATGGCGGCATTGGCGGCATTGAGGTTGGCAACCTCATCGTTGGGGAACATGCGCACGGCTGTTTCAAACACATCGGTAAACTCGTCCGTGCCGGGTTCATACTTTCCGGCAACGAGGTAGAACTCGTTCAGGCTCAGCTTCTGCGGCTGCATGGCCATGATGCGTTTTATTTCCTCCACATCGCTGAACGTGCGGATGGTGTAGTCGATACGGTAGTCCGTGTGGCGCAGTGCCGGATAGAACTGTTGCAACATGAAGCGGTATTCCTGCGGATAGGTCCGTTTGATTTTCGCTTCTTTGGCATCCGGCTCCATGTCGCTGTCTATCATTGCCAGAATCTCTGTGCGGTGATCCATGTCAGACTGTTCCACATAGCGGCGCAATCCCGCCCAGTCCTCCGGCTCGTGGTCGGTCCGGATGATGCTGTCTGCAAAGTGGTACAGCCGGCCGATGTGTTTCTTGAGTGCGGCGGTACGCCCGATGGCCAGGTCGGCATTGTGCTTGTACGGACTTTCGGGCGAAGCGAAACCTTTCAGCCACACAACGGTGATGGTGGCGTCCTTGTCGAGGCGCACGGAGTCGATGGTGGCTTGTATCTTACCCAGCTCAGCCGTGTTGCGTCGGTAGCCGGGATCAATCACCGTTTGGTTGACCGGGAAGTCGATGTATGCCGATCCGGACAGCGAACCGCTTTTCATGACTTCGGCCTTAGGCTGCACGAATACCAGTTCGGGGAAGAACGCCTCGCGATGCCGCCCCAGCTTGCCTTGGTATTCCGCCAGTATCTTCTGGCAGCATCCCCAGTCACTGCGGTGGAGGCTGAGCGTGGCCCCGTCCATCCAGTCCTTATAGACGATGGGGTTGGTGTATTCCATCCGTTCCGGCTTTTCCGACATACGGTAGGCAAGCTCCGATTCTCCGGAAATCGTGCCTATCCCGTTCCTCATATAATAGTAATACCTGCGGTGTCCGTAGATGCCCACCGACGGCAGGTCTAGCGAATCCGTCCCGTTGGCCAGCCGTGGGGTAAGCAATACGGCACGGTTGGAGTTCACATCAAGCTCCGACAAATCTATATCCATCGTAACGGTAAGGTACTTGCCATTGCGACTCATATTGAAGTTCTCAACAGACACACCGGGCAGAATGTCCTTCGTGTCCTGAGCCACCGCTTCAGACATACCTGTCATGCCAAGCAGGGTTGCCAGTATGAATATCGTCCTTTTCATTTCACTGTAATTTAGAATAGATAAACCAAGTTAATGGCCGCTTTCGTGACACCCACGTAGTGATGCGGCTTGTCCGTTTCAATTTTCTTGCCGCATCCGGCACACCGGAAACGGTCGTAACGGGTATAGGAATAACCGATGCCTATTTCCGTTTCCAAATTCCAATGCCGGTCAAGTACAAAAGCGTAACCGTATGACACACCTCCTCCGGCGAACCACCCCTGATAGCGGGTGTCCTTCAGTTTGCGAAAGTCCGTTCCAAGAAAATTCACATGGAGATTGATGCCGCCGACATTATACTGTCCGCCGTGCAAATAGGCACCGAAATAGGAGCCACCCAAGCGGTCGCATAGCCAATACCTGACTCCGGGCCGCACTGCCCAATGCTTCCAGCGTTTGTCATCCGAGAGCGTCCACGCATTAAACTGGCCATCCACTTCCAGTGTCCACTTGGGAGCAAGACCTACCTCCAATCCTATATTGGGATTCAACGCAAAATCTGCCGCCAGATTGGTTTTCACACCCACCTTCTGCGCACAGAGTTCCTGCGAGACACAGGAGACGACTATCATAAATAATAAAAGCGCACGTTTCATTTCCTATTTATATTTATTTCAGTTTTACTCATTATCCGCAACATCTCTCTATAAGAGAATGACTGCATGGTAAGAATTGCGTGATTTATAGGTGATAACCGCATCAAACGGATATTGCTTTCGAACTACATAGTTGCTACGCTTAACAGAATCTGTGTAAATCAGCATTCGCTGTCGAAGAACAATTCCTGTTTATCAATCAGTTAAATCCTATTTCACGTATTCATATTTCTCTTATAGAGAGAATGAAGCTACAGCCCAACAACTTTATATGTTGAAAAGTACTTCTTTTAACCATGTTTCATACGTCTTTCAGGAACCACTCAAAGAAATTGCCACCCAAAGCTCTTTCGTTCCCACTATGGAAAATGCGAGTGTGCCCCCGTAAACGTATGTTCATTGATACATCTCCTTTTAAGAGAATTAGGGATTTTATTGTGGAATGAAAATCAAGTGTTTTACATCATAAAAACAGTGTGAAAAGCCTGATATTGCTTGACCTCTTTAGGTTAAAAAAATAAATCATCATATTTTTTGGGTTTTTCTTTAATATTTGTTTTGCGATTACTTATGTTTTTACTTTCTTTGCATATAAAATAATTCTCTTAAAAGGAGATTTAGGAATTTGCACAACAAATTTTTGCCTTGTTTTACTTATCCGGTTGTATCAAACCGAAACAGATTTTCATCCAATCATAGTCCTTACAGTGCCTCAAGTATTTGTTTGTTAGCTTTATCAACGGCAGATGTATCCAGAGAGGCGAGATAGATGCGCGTGGTCTTTTCGGAATCGTGCCCCATCGCTTCGCTGATGACTGGAAGCGGAATGTTCTTGCTCCGGGCTATGGAAGCCCAGCTATGACGCGCCACGTATGTTGTCAATGGGATTGCCAGTCCCAGTTGCTCGCCCAACTTCCTCAACTTATCGTTGACTAAATGTGCCGCATTCTTGTACTGCCTTCGTACGTCCACCTCCATATTCTTGATAATAGGCAACAGATAAGGCGTGTCGCCGGTGTCGTATTTGTCGATGATTTCCTGCATGGGCTTCTCCCATTTGATGGAGAGCTGCTGCCCGGTTTTTTGCCTGCGATAAGAGAGGATTCCGCTGCGGAGGTCTTTTTTCTTCAGAAACGCCATGTCGATGAATGACATTCCGCGTGTATAGAACGAGAACATGAAGATGTCCCTGGCAAAATCCGTTGCCGGGGAAAGCGTCAGGTCCAGATCCCGTATCTGGCGGATGATATTCAGCGGGACAGCCCGCTTGACCGTCTTGTCAATACCCGTATAAACGTGCCTGAACGGAGAGCATTGTACGGTCAATCCCTTTTCGACAGCCCGGTTGTAGATGGCCCGCAAACCACGCATATAATAGGATGTGGTATTAGGACACACCCCCGACGCTTTCAGGAAGTTTTCATAGCGAACCATCAGGTCGGAATCCACCTCCTCGACAGGTATGTCGTTTTCGCCACGGAAACGCCTGAAACTGTTGATGACTGTCGTGTACCGTTCGGCTGTACGGGGTTTCCCAATCTGTCCCATCTGCCGGATAACCTCGCGGGCAAAAGAGATAAAGCCCTTGCCACCCGAAGGCGTGAGGTAGTGTTTCAGCACGTCTTCAGCAGTATAGTCATCACCGGTACGTTCCAGACGTGCGATTATGTTCTTGAACCGTTTGGTGTTCGCGTACAAAATCTCTTTCAGTGATGCAAGATAATTGCTGCGGCTATCCCCGATACCGGGTGGAAAAACGATTTCCGCATGAGCGGCATCCCATTCACAGGGATATACCTTGTAACCGGTATTGACTTGACGTGCTACACGCCCGTGAACCACTTGATAGAACAGTGTGCCTTCTTTCGTCGGAACAGAAGAAGCACGGAATTTAACTTTCATTGTTACCATATATAACTGATTTAGTGTTTCCACTTATAACCAGGAAACAAGGCATGGAAAAAGACCCTACAACTTATCTTCTTCCATGCCTTTGACCTATAATCAGTGATACAGGTTTCTTAGGCTTCCGTGCCTGTACCGGCTTTCTCCTCCGCCTTTTTATTGGCGCTTTTGGTGGAACGGGATTTCACAATGGCCTTTTTGTCGGCAATCTGGACGTTCACAAAGTCGACAAACTCGGCATACGGCGTCTCACCATTCACCAAGACAAGCGCATTCACCACATCCACCAGTTCGCGGTAAGCCTGGTTGGCTTCTGTCTGTGCGGTCTTGATGGCACCCGTTTCCTTGGCCATTTTCTCTTCGGTACGCTGCTTGTCGGCTGCCAGAAACTCGTCATGGCAATCTTTCAAATAGGCATACCATTCGGTGAAGTGAATACTTTCCAATACGCCTTCTTCCAGTGCGTCCAAATCCTGCAAGAGATTGTACAAGCTGCTGCTCTCCTCGTCTTGCGACTTATTGGTCGGATCGCCATATTTATCATACAAGAACAAAACGGCTTTGGCCGTACTTGCTAAATCCGGATCCGGATGATTCGTCATGGCCGTCACGAACCAGCGTCCATCCCGATACGACTTGTCGCGTTTGGCATCCGCCTGCGCCGCCAGGGTGGAAGCCGGAATACTGTCCGCAATCTTCAAGACCGCATCAAAAGCATTCGTCTTGGCCTTCAGCTTGTCTAACGATGTTGTCAAAAGGGTTGTTGTGCTCTCCGGAAGGTCGGCCGCGCTCAAATCTCCCGCAGTTGGCAGACAGGCATCTCCTTTTTCACAAACCTTACGCAAGAATTCAAAATTTTCGTGCAAGTGGATACTTTTTAAATCAAAAGCTACAATTTTCTTCATCCTCGTATCATTTTATAAGGTAAAACTTAGATTCGATTTGCCCAAAGATAGAATTTCTTTCTTATATATCCTAATTTATTTCTCTTTTTTTGAGATCGATTCTACTTTTCCAAAAGAAGCCCCAACCTGACCCCGGACGGCACTACTTTTCAAAAAGAAGCCCCGACCTGACCCCGGACGGCACTACTTTTCCAAAAGAAGCCCTGACCCGACCCCGGACGGCACTACTTTTCCAAAAGAAGCCCTGACCTGACCCCGGACGGCACTCCTTTTCCAAAAGAAGCCCTGACCCGACCCCGGACAACACTGCTTTCAGAGAAGAAGTATAAAATATATCATTGGCAAGATTGTTTATTTAATATATTTAGTACTTTTGTAAAAGTTCAAAGTTCAATATTTTATAGGAGCAAATAAAAGATAAACAATTCACACACATATTCATTTTAAAACTACAAGATTACGAAACAGACGAGATTTATGGTATTTTTAGGAAATTGGCGGTAAGATCTGTCATTTCCACAGAAATTAACACGGAGTAATAAACTAATTAAGAAATTTCAGATAATACAATTTGCTATGAAACAATTAATAAATCTATTTTTATTTTCATTATTAGCCATCACCCTGCCTAGTTGTGATGATGACAACGTAGGGATAGTTACTCAGATAGAACCCGAAGTGACTGAAGTAACCATAGGATCGGAGGCTGCTTCTTTTTCAATCAAGACGAAAAGAAGTGGGTGGTTTTTAGACGAGTTGCAATATTTTTCAAAAGATGGTTCAAAAACGATTGTGAATGAAACGAAGAACATCAACGGAGTAGACGTACCGTTAGACACGATGGCGGGTAGCTGGTATCAAGTCGTCAAAAGTGCTCCTAACGAAATTGCTTTTCAGATAGCAGAAAACGAAACAGGGAAAGAACGCAAACTAATCGTCACCATAACCGGTATCGGCATGAGTTATGACGACCTGACGGTTATCCAACAATAAAATCTTGTGATGTACCCTGTGCCGAGCAGGCTGCCGGTGCAGGGTATTTTTTTATTCTTCTTCCCTCTCCCGGCAGAAGGAATAGTTATCGATTATTCTTAATCAAGTTCATAAATTCTTCGCGCGTTTTGGCTTGCTGGAAGAATCCAGTAAAATCAGAAGTGGTAGTCAGGGAGTTTTGTTTTTCCACACCGCGCATTTGCATACACATATGCTGTGCTTCGATAACGACCATTACGCCCAACGGATCCAACGTTTGCTGAATACAGTCCTTAATCTGCATAGTCAGACGTTCCTGGATTTGCAGACGGCGGGCAAAAATGTCAACTACCCGTGGAATTTTACTCAACCCTGTGATATATTTCTTGGGGATATAAGCAACGTGTGCCTTACCAAAAAAAGGAAGCATATGATGTTCGCACAACGAAAAGAAATCAATATCCTTGACAATAACCATTTGTTTGTAGTCTTCTTCCTCAAACATAGCTGAACGAAGTACTGCCGCCGGATCTTCACGATACCCTTTTGTCAGGTATTGCATAGCCTTGGCTACGCGCATCGGTGTTTTAATAAGACCTTCGCGGTTTACATCTTCTCCCAGCAAACCAAGTATTTCCTGATAATGGGTTGCCAAAGCATCCCGATTTTGCAACAACTGCTCGTCGTTTAATTTCTCCATTTTTAGTTCAAAGGAATTTTAACTTCTTCTTTTACGATATACATTTCTTTCGCATAAGCAGGAAAAGCCGTCATCAGCATACGCATCATTTGATAAGCTTCTTCATGAGAACGAAAATCACCCACACGCAATTTCCAGAAAGGCGCATTATACGTTACATATGTCGGCACATCCGGGAAAAGCTCCTTGATTTCCTTTTCTTTCCGGAAAGCCTCATCCTTCGATTTACGCTGGTTATTTCCCGAGAACACCTGGGCTCTATATCCTTGTATCTTCAAATAAGTAGCTTCACCTTCCTGCTCTACATTTGTTCCATATTTATGAGCTCCAACCAATGCCCGAATAGCATCCGATTGGTGTACCGTCACAACGCCTTTACCGGCTTCTTGCTTCGCCATCTTATTAAAGATAGTTACAACATGAACCGTGGTATCAGCCCCTTGCCCCCAGCTTGTAACTGATAGCAGGCAACAAAAACAAACAAGATTCAGGATTCGTCTCATACAGCAAAAAATGATGTTATTCACGTGTAGCGAACTTAATTTATAAATAGCCAAAGCAGTTATCAGGAAATATTCCTGATAGCTACCTTGACCTTCCAACTTCTGGTAAACAGATTATTTCTTTAATTATTTATCAAAAGCTTCGATGATCGGCATGAATTTCTCTACAGAAAGAGATGCACCACCAATTAAGCCACCATCTACATTCGGTTTAGCAAACAGTTCTTTTGCATTACCACCATTACAGCTACCACCGTACAGGATTGTGCAGTTGTCTGCTATTTCATTTCCATATTTAGCAGCTAAAGTAGCACGGATATGTGCGTGGATTTCTTCTGCCTGGTCAGCTGTAGCAGTCTTACCTGTACCAATTGCCCATACCGGTTCGTAAGCCAAGATGATCTTACCGAAGTCTTCAGCAGACAAGCCAAACAAAGAACCTTCAATCTGAGCATCTACTACTTCAAAGTGCTTTCCCGCTTCTCTTTCTTCCAATACTTCACCAATACAGAAGATCGGAGTCAGACCGTTAGCCAAAGCTAATTCTACTTTTGTCTTCAAGATTTCCGGAGTTTCATGATAGTAAGCACGACGTTCAGAGTGACCCAGAATGACATACTTAGCGCCAGTAGAAGCTACCATAGCAGCAGAAACTTCACCAGTGAAAGCACCTTTTTCCTTATCAGCACAGTTTTCAGCAGCTACACCGATCTTATTTGTATCAATAGCAGCAGCTACACTTGCCAAATGAGTAAACGGAGTACCGATGATCACATCGCAATTAGTTGTTTTGTTCTTCAATGCTTCGTTCAAACCCTTTGCCAATTCCAAACCTTCAGCAAGAGTGGTGTTCATTTTCCAGTTTCCTGCAACAATGTTCTTTCTCATATTTATTCTATTTTAAATTGTGATACAATAATTCTTTATTGATTGGTCTCAGCCGAATCTTTTTGTTTCTTCCGGTTACGCCGGTAGTCATACAACCAAACCAGCAGCAAAGGTACGGCAAAAGTCAATAGGTTGGTTATTAACCGCACATCTTTCTCATCTTTCATCGGCTTCAACAGGGCAGATTCGACAAACTTATCCAGATTTTCTTCCTTGGGGAAGTCATTATAGTGCCACTTACCCATGATAGTTCCTCCTTTCAAGATCATCAATCCTGGATTGGAACGGATCATCGTCTTTAGGGTAACGTCATCTACAAACAGGAACGGATACTCAGCTCCTGTATAATCAATCCATTTACTCACGGCCGATTCATCCGAACCTGTCAGACAATAGAACTGCAGTTTGTTCTCTACCGCATAGTCATACAAATTGTTGATTTCATCGATACGTTCTTCGTTGGCATATTCCAACCGCGGAGCTATCAGCAGAAAAACACCTGCTGTATCCGACAGCAATTGTTCTGTCCGATCTTCTCCATCAAAAGTCGTTATTATAAAATCGGTAATGGGTGGAACATATCCTTTCTTGATGAGTTTCGTTTCAGTATCGACAAAAGTCCAAGTCGAATCATCAGCCGGCACATTGTCAAGGTTAAATTTCTTCTGCACGCCATCTTTCTCATAAATGAAAGTATATTCGTATTCGTCCTGTGGCGCTCCTTCAGGAATATTCATTTGATCCGGTATGTTAACACCTACTTGATAAGGACGGAAGTCGATAATGGGCAAGTGCCAGTAATTCCGCAAAGAGAATCCTACACAATAGACATAGGCAAAGGTGGCAACGAACCAATAAACTTTAAAGGTATAACCAGCCATCGTCCGTTGGTTATAGATAAAGGCGATCACAGCAGCTGTCAGCAATACAACATTTTTATAGAATGTCTGCCAGTTGGTAATAATCAAGGCCTCACCGAAGCACCCGCAATCGGCCACCGGATTATATAATGCCAGATAAAGTGTAAGCGGTGTCATGAAGAGCATCATCAGAAGAGTAAGGAAAGAGGCATACCGACGATAAACGCCCAAAAACATACACGCACCCAAGGTAAACTCAACCGCTGCCAAGTTGATTGCGAAAGGAAAGGAGCAAGATTGTAAGGAATCCAAACCAAACGAAGACAAATATTCGCTGATCTTTATCGTTCCTCCTACGGGATCAACAGCTTTTGAGGCTCCCGAGAAGAGGAATACCAATCCCAACAACAAACGACAGGTCTCTGCCAATATCTTTGTCCAAAGGTCTTTTCGCTTCATACCCTTTATTTCTGGTTATTCTCCATATTCCAGCTTAATCAAACCAAACAGGGCATAATTGACCATATCCATATAATTCGCATCCACACCTTCTGAAACCAATGTCTCGCCTCCGTGACTTTCGATCTGCTTCGTCCGGTAAAGTTTCATCAGAATCAGATCCGTGTATGAGCTGATCCTCATGCTACGCCATGCTTCATCATAATCATGATTCTTGGCATACATCAGTTCTTTCGTCTGTGTCATATACTTATCATATAAAGACAAGGCTTCTTCGTTAGTAATATCTGTCGTATCGGCATAACCCAATGCCAGCTGAATGAGTCCAATAATACCATAATTAACAATGGCTATAAACTCCGGACGGATTCCTTCATCAATCATCCGTATACCTTTTGTTTCCAAACTGCGGATGCGATTGGCTTTAATGAATATCTGGTCGGTTACCGACATCGGACGCATAATTCGCCACGATGGCCCGTAATCTTTTAGCTTCTTAGCATATAGCTCCCGGCAAATGGAGATGACTTTCTCAAATTGTTCTTTCGTATCTGGCATATTCTCTGGAATTAGCAATGCAAAGATAACTTTTTAAATGAAATATTGAAAATAAAGAATTGACCTTCGAAGTATGAAACTAATTTTAAGGATATATTTATAATCAAAGAAACGATAAAAAGTACCAACTAAGAAAAAAAGCCGCTCATGATTCACATCACAAGCGGCTCACACACCGAAAAAAATTTATGTATTTTTCAAATTTTATATCGACTTATGAACACCGCAACGTACGTCCTAAACGAAGAATGGTAGTACGAGTAATGCCATTTAATTCACATAACTTGGAAACTGTCGTTCCGTACTTTTGCGCAATGGCACCTAACGTATCTCCCGACTGGATCTTGTGATAAACCGGTTCTGCTTCTGATTGGCTTTGCTCGGCAGAAACAGCAGCCAGCGGTTCACTCTGAGCTTCGACTGTTACCGCCTTTTTAGCTTCAGTTTGCTTTTTCTTGGTCTTAGCTACATAATTAGCACCCGCATTACACCGTAACGACTGTCCGATACGTAACATCGTTGTTGGTTTAATACCATTCAGACGGCATAATTCACTTACCGAAGTACCATAAATACGAGCAATCTTGCCTAATGTATCTCCCGACTTTACCCGATGATAAACCATCTGATCGTCTGAAGAAGTATAGATATTGCTTTTCCGTCCATTGATTTTCACATTGCGGAATACAAACATATCATGAATGGGAACACCATTTTCAAAATCAATAATCTCAGCCGGATTGATAGCCTGTCCTAAAAAGCGCGTTTCGAAATGAAGATGAGAACCGGTTGAACGTCCGGTATTTCCGCCTAATCCGATCGGATCTCCGGCATGAACAATGTCGTTAACTTGTACTAATTGTTTAGATAAGTGGCCGTAAATGGTTTCCAGTCCGTTTGGGTGTCGAATAACGAGGTAATATCCATATCCGCGACGTTCGTAATTGCGGATTCTGACTTTGCCGTCGAAAGCGGCGCGGATCGTGTCTCCTTTTTGTACTTTCAAATCAATTCCCCGATGCATCCGGCGGCGACGAGGACCATACTTGGAAGTAACACGGGCTATAGAATCAATCGGATAAACGAAGGAAGCGCAATTAATCGCGCAAGAATCAGGGAAGTTTGCTTTCTCCGCCTCCCCGCGGAAAGGATCGACCCAACGAGTATTCCAATTCGAACCGTAAAGGTCTTCAGCTGGGAACATCAACGATTCACGTGCTACTTCAGCGTTGAAAGTTGCTTCAGCCAACTTCTCCATGGCGATGTCTTTCTTAAACCCAACGCGTTCAGCCATCAGTTCAGAAACGTGTTGCTCCATGACCATATTTGCTTGATTTACGACGTCGTTGGTTGCTGCCTTTTTCTCCGGTTCTTCTGCTTTCATCGCTGGAAGCATCAAGAAGCCCAAACAAACGGATAATATCGATTTTACTGTCATTTTCTTAGAAGAATTCAAAACTTATAGACCCATTTTAGAAGTGTTAAACACTGTCAATCAGCATTCAACAAGTCAAAGTTCGGGATTTTGAATTACACCTCAAAAGAAATTATGGAAAAATTTCCTCAAACTTCGTCAAGAATCACAAATCGATCTTATAAATAAAAGGGAAACAAACACTTACACGAAATATGTTCTACAACACATCAACTAATCAAACGCCAACTAATCGTCCGGGAGAAAAGGATTTTAAGCCTTTCGTTCAAGATCCGATAGGGTTCGCTCAGTAATTGCGGGTCTTCGTTCAAAATCGACAAAGCCCAATCACGCGCATACTGAAGGATTTGACCGTCGGACGCCAAGTTAGCGATTTTCAGTTCCAAACCTTCTCCACTTTGCCGCGTTCCTTCCAAATCTCCTTGTCCTCGCAAGCGCAAATCGGCCTCGGCTATCTCGAAACCGTTATTGCTGTTCACCATAATTTCAAGCCGCTTACGTGTTTCGTTGCTCAGTTTATAGGAAGAAACCAGGATACAATACGACTGTTCTGCCCCACGTCCTACTCGTCCGCGCAGCTGATGTAACTGAGAAAGCCCAAAACGTTCGGCACTCTCAATCACCATAACCGATGCATTCGGTACATTTACGCCGACTTCTATCACCGTTGTTGCCAGAAGAATCTGCGCTTTCCCCGAAATAAACTTCTGCATCTCTTCTTCTTTATCGGCAGCCTTCATCTTGCCGTGCACCATGCAGACTGTATATTCCTTAAAGACCTCTTTGAAGACTTCAAAACCTTCTTCCAAGCTCTTATAATCCAACTTCTCATTACCTTCAATTAACGGATAAACGACATAAACCTGACGGCCTTTTTGAATTTCTTTCCGTAAGAAGTCAAATAATTCCGCCTTCTTATTGTCATAACGATGTAAAGTCCGGATTGGCTTTCGTCCCGGCGGCAGTTCGTCAATGACCGAAACATCCAAATCTCCATACAACGTCATAGCCAATGTACGTGGAATTGGTGTAGCGGTCATAACCAACACATGTGGAACAGTCTGCGAATTCTTTTTCCAAAGCCGGGAACGTTGCTCTACTCCGAAGCGATGCTGTTCGTCAATTATCGCCAAGCCCAATGACGAAAAGACCACTGTTTCTTCTATCAAGGCATGCGTCCCAACCACAATCTGAATTTCTCCGCTGGCTATTGCCGGCAAGATTCGATCGCGTTCCTTCTTCTTGGTCGATCCGGTCAGCAAAGCCACCTTCACATCCATATCTTTCAGGAAAGCCTTGATCGTTGCATAATGCTGGTTGGCCAATATCTCTGTAGGAGCCATCATACAGGCCTGGCAGTGATTGTCTAATGCTAAGAGCATGGACAACAAACCCACTAAGGTTTTTCCACTCCCGACATCACCTTGCAGCAAACGGTTCATCTGCCGTCCGCTTCCCATATCGGCACGGATTTCCCGAACGACACGCTTTTGGGCATTCGTCAATTCAAAAGGGAGATAATCTTTATAAAAGGTATTGAAATAATCGCCCACAGACGAAAAAAGAATGCCCCGAAGCGACTGTTTCCGCATCTGCGATGTCTTGAGCATATTCAATTGGATATAGAACAGCTCTTCAAACTTCAGGCGAAGTTGGGCTGCTTTCAATAACGAGATGGAAGCCGGGAAATGGATATTCCGCATTGCTTCCGACAAGGATAGCATCCCGGTCTTTTCCAAAAGAGTCTGAGGTAAGGTTTCTGCCAGTTGCCAATTCAGTCCAGATAATAAAGTATATTGCAGGTTCTGTATTGCGCGAGAATTCAGGAACGACTTCTTCATTTTTTCCGTTGTATTATAAAACGGAGTCAGTCCGGAAGCCACCTGACCGGCCTGCTCAACAGGATCTACATCCGGATGTACCAGATTAAAGGTATGTCCAAACTCTGAAGGTTTCCCGAAAATGATGTATTCCTTGTCAATCTTGATTTTGTCGAGGACATAATGAATCCCCTTAAACCAGACCAGATCAATCACTCCCGAGCCATCCGTAAATTTCCCGACCAACCGCTTAGCTTTTCCTTCGCCCAGTTGTTCATAATGAGTAATCCTTCCTTTCAACTGGATATACGGCATATCAGAAGTTACCTCATCCACCCGGTAAAACCGGCTTCGGTCCACATACTTGTAAGGGAAATAATGTAGCAAATCCTCGTAAGAAACAATATGAGCTTCTTTCTGTAATATCTCTGCCTTCTTAGGACCAACACCAGGCAAATAGGTAATCGCACGTTTATCCAGATCCAATATCATAGGTTATTCTTTGGTTTGTTCACAAAGATAAGAACTGTTGGCGAGAATAAAAAAAAGCCATCCCGGAAAAACCGGAATGGCTCTTATTTATAAACCTCACAATTTCGTCTATTAAGCTTCAGCTTTTTCAGCTAAACCCTGTTTCTTGATCTTGCGTCTCTGCAATTCGTAAGCAATCGGAGTAGCGACGAACAAGGTTGAATATGTACCGATCACGATACCCAACAAGATTGCGAAAGTAAAGCTTCTGATTGTACTACCACCCAAGATAAAGATACAGATCACTACAACCAAAGTTGTCAATGAAGTATTGAATGTACGACACAAAGTTGAATTCAAGGCATCATTGATTACCTGGTAACGGTCACGCTTCGGATAAATACTGATCGTCTCACGGATACGGTCGAATACAACCACGGTATCGTTGATAGAGTAACCGATGATTGTCAAGATAGCCGCAATGAATGTCTGGTCAACTTCCATAGAGAACGGCAACAGTTTCCATAACAACGTATAGAAAGAGATAATACATAAAGTAGTTGTTGTTACAGAAGCAAACGCACCTACCGAGAATGATACATCACGGAAACGCAACAGGATATAAGCGGCCATACAGATCATAGAGAAGATAACCGCCAAGATTGCACTGTTCTTAATATCATCAGCCATAGACGGACCTACTTTCTGTGAACTCTGGATATAATCAGAAACGAACTGGTCCAAAGTCGTACCGTCTTTCAATAACGGTTTCAAACCTTCGTACAGTTTTGATTCGATTTCCTGGTCGATATTCGGATCTTGTACATCAATCTTATAGTTGGTAGAGATACGAACCTGATCTTGTGTACCGATAGTAATAACACTTACGGCACCATCCAACTGAGCATCCAACAACTTACGAACTTCGTCGGTCTTCACATTCTGATCAAAACGAACGATATAGTTACGACCACCGGTAAAGTCAATACCCTTGTTCAATCCTATTGTCATCATTGAGATTGCTCCCAATACTACAATTGCCAACGGAATCAAATAACCAACCTTACGAGCACCCAAGAAGTTCACCTTCGGATTCTTCAACAAATCTTTTGTCAGGTTTGTAACGAAAGTCACATTCTTCAGTTTGTCTTTTGCCAACAGTGATTCATAAACAATACGAGTCAAGAATACAGCTGTCAAGAATGATGCGAACAAACCAATAATCATTGTAGTGGCGAAACCACGGATAGGACCTGTACCGAAGTAGAACAATACGATACCTGTAATGATTGAAGTCAAGTTAGAGTCGAAGATTGCAGAGAAAGCGTTGCTATAACCATCGGCGATTGCCTTGGCCAATGTCTTTCCGGCACGAAGTTCTTCTTTCGTACGTTCATAAATCAACACGTTTGCATCGACAGCCATACCCAGCGTCAACACCATACCGGCAATACCCGGCAATGTCAATACAGCTTGGAAGGATGCCAAAATACCCATCGTAAAGAAAATGTTTACAACCAAAGCTCCATCGGCAATCAAACCAGGGATGACACCGTAGAAAGCACACATGTAAAGCATCAACAATACCAAAGCCAACACGAATGAAATCACACCGGCGTTGATAGCTTCCTGACCCAGTGACGGACCAACTACATCTTCCTGTACGATGTGAACAGAAGCGGCCATCTTACCAGACTTCAACACGTTTGCCAAGTCTTTTGCTTCTTCTGGAGTAAAGTTACCTGTAATCTGAGAGTGACCTCCTGTAATTTCACCTTGTACATTCGGAGCTGAATAAACCATATCATCCAGTACAATGGCAATGGAACGGCCTACATTATCTTTTGTCAGACGAGCCCATGCTTTAGCTCCTTCTGCATTCATCGTCATACTTACCTGCTGACCAGAAATACCCGGCTGCTGTACGAAGTCTGAGCTTGCATCCGTAATTACATCACCACCTAAAGCTGGAGAGCCGTCGCGGTTAGTCACCTTCAAAGCATATAATTCGAAGAACATACCTTTTTCATCCATGGCTTTTACACCCCATTTCAGTGCTAAGTTACGAGGCAGCGCATCTTTCACTTGCTTCATGTTCAGATACTCGTTAATCTTTTCCATGTCTTTAGCCTGAGCGTAACCAACCACAGCACTCGGAGCCAACTGTCCGTTATATTGATTCAACTGCAATAAAGCGAACAACGGATGCTGTTTAGCAAATTCTTCAGCTGACTGATTCTGTTCTGCTTCCGGAGAATCCTGAATCTTTGCCAACAAAGAGTCTGTTTCGCTTGTAGTAGCTGCTTGATTTGTAGAATCAGCTTTTACTACATTATCTGCTTCGGCAGAAGCTACAGCTGTAGAGTCAGCTTCACTGCTTGCAGCCAATACAGAAGCCAAAGCGTTATCAGCAGCTACCAGTTGCTGATAGATTTCCGGCAATTTGTATGTTTCCCAAAACTCCAGATTTGCACTACCCTGTAACAATTTACGTACACGTTCCGGTTCTTTCACACCAGGAAGTTCGACCAAGATACGTCCTGCTGTTTCCAGACGCTGAATATTTGGCGAAACAACACCGAAACGGTCAATACGAGTACGCAATACATTGAATGAATTATCGATAGCACTCTGTAATTCTTCACGTAATACGGCAATTACCTGATCATCCGAACTCTGCGGTGTAATCTTTTCTTTCAACTCGAAAGTACTGAAGATGGTAGCCAGGCGAGCATTGCTATCCAAAGCCTTGTATTCGTCGGCAAACAAGCTGATGAAATCTTTCTGGCTGGAAGCTTGTTTGGCATAAGCCAAATCCAACGCCTTGTTGAAATTTTCATCCGGGTTGTTGTTTGACAAAGAACGAATCACATCAGGTACACTTAACTCAAGAATGACGTTCATACCGCCCTTCAAGTCAAGACCTAAGCTAATTTCCATCTCGCGGCATTCCTTAAGCGTATAGCCTAACCATACCTTCTCCGTAGATAATGAGTCTAAGTACAGACTCTCTTTCACAGGGTCACCTCCTGCATACTCAACCGCCTTTTTATTGTATCTATTTGTCACAAACGAGAAGGACAAATAGAACAAACAAACAAGCGTCAGCAGCACAGCAAAGACCTTTACAAATCCTTTGTTTTGCATTTTGAACTTATTATTTTTGTTATTACATTATTATATCCAATTTTTCACAGGGTGCAAATATAGAGTTTTTTTTCCTGATTAAGAGGAATTATAATAATTATTTACTTTTTTGATACCTAATAAATGAAGCAAATATCTATCTTTGGAGAAAAAATAGCTTTATTCTTATGAAACATTTATTTTTATTGTTGGCATTTCTGCCTTTCTTCTTATCCGCTCAAGAAGATGCTAAATATCTGGAAGGTGCGGTTCCTGTAGAAAACGGAAAAGTAGTTTTCACTAAAGAGATTCAAATTCCTTCTCTCTCCCAAAATGAAGTTTATGAAACAGCCTTGAAATGGGCAGAAGAAAGATTTAATAACGAGGATTGCCGCGTGGTATATCAGAACCGCGACAAAGGCGAAATGGCTGCCACCGGAAAAGAGTATATCATCTTTTCCAGCACAGCGTTGTCACTCGACCGCTCGAAAATGAGTTATCAGGTACTTATCTATTGTCAGGACCAGCTTTGTACGATCAAGCTGACCAATATTCGTTATGATTATGATGTTGCTTATCAGAGAGAGCCTGAAAAATACATTGCGGAAGAATGGATTACAGACGAAAACAGCATCCGCAAAGGGAAATTAAACCGTATCAGCGGTAAATTCCGTCGCAAAACCATTGATTTCGCCGATGAATTGTTTACCGGTGCCATGAATGCATTCGGACAACAAGCCATGCAGGCACAGGCTGTAACCCCAACACCATCGAAGGAAGCTGAAACAGCTCCTGTAAAAGAAACTAAACCGGCAGCTCAATCGGGTGCAATTCTAAATGGTCCGGAGGGCTTTACACGAATGGATGCCGGTAATATTCCGAATACATTAAAACAACTTTTGCCGGATAGTGACATGCGCATCAAGATGGCCGATAACAACCTCAACGAAAGCAAGGCTGAATGGAAAGGTATCAGCACACTCTTCGGTAAAGAAATTGCGTCTTTCTCAGCGGATGCCAACTCTGCTTTCTGTAAGGGTGTAAAAGAAGGTGAAATATATACCATCCAGTTCTCTAAGAAACCGTTCTCACAAGATGCAGTCTGGATGATACTGGAATGTAAAATGCAAGGTCTGACTCCGGATGGAAATAACCAGACGGTTATCGGAGAAATTGTAAATGTATGGATAAAATAAACATGGATAATATGAAGAGAATTATCATAGCATTGTTGCTCTTGTTCCCTGTGCTTGTTTCTGCACAGGGACACAAAGGCTCTGTGGAGGCTTGTTCCCCGATGAAAAACGGGAAAATATATTATGAAGACCAAGTGGATATGGATGGCATGAGCCAAAAGACCATTTTCAACGGTATCAGCAAATGGGCCAAAAAGAATTATGGGAAAGATGTTTTCCTCTCAAATGTAGTTACAAACAAGAAGAAGCATACGATTCTGGTCAGCTCGACGGTTGAACTGTTGCTGAATGATACGGATAAAACCTTGGTTACCTACCGGATGTTCATCGAATGTTTCGAAGGAAAATATACAGCCAGCATGACGGATATCAAATATGAGTATGATCCGAAGAACGAAAAGAAGCATAAAGACATTCCGGCTGAAGATGTCATTGCCAACGGCGGCAAAGGCAACAAGGTTTCTTATATCAAGAATCCGAAGCTATTCTGTGATGCCACTTATTTCTTTGCTGAAAACTTATTCGGCGACGTCTTCAATTCATTAGACGAAAATATGGAATAAATATTACCTCAGACCATTATTCCAATTGCAGGTAACACCACATAGGATAATGGTCTGAATAATCCACATGTTCTACCGTACAATTATAAGGTTTTATATTGGGTGAACAGAGAATATGGTCGATCCTGAACCAAAAGAAATTCTCATTATACGAAATTCCCATTCCTCTTCCGGATGCCGAAAAAGCATCAGTCAGTCCTTTTCCAATCGTATGATGCGCATACGAAATCGGCGTATCATTAAAATCTCCGCAGACAATAGTATATTCATTGGACGAATCAGCAATCGCCTTAGCTACACTTCTTGCCTGTGCCGCACGGATCTTAAAGGCAGCGCCTAATTTCTGTTGGATAGTTCCCTTCAAATTTCCAAAGCTTTCTGAATCCATTTCCTTGATAAAGGAAGCATACTTGGAACGGTCTTCCGAAGTCAGCTTGAAAGATTCCAGATGATTGTTTATCAAAGTAATCTTTTTATCCTTGACTCGTATGGTATGTACTGCCGAACCATTATACCGGCTGTCGTACTTGATCCGCCGACTCTTTTCTATCGGATACTTGGAAAAGACGGCTATTCCGTAACGTAGTCGTCCGGCCCGGTTCAAATAGACGATCGAACGATAGGGATACATATCCAGTTCCTTGTAGATCTTCTTCTTGGTCAGAAACTTACTTTGCGTGTCTTCGGCATATTCCTGCAAGCAGACGATATCGGCTCCCGAACGGGCGATATAGTCGATCGTCGGATTCGGATTCTCTTTGGTATGTGGTTTGTAACCGAATGCCATTATATTATAGGTAAGAAGCTTGATAGTATTTTCCTGCGGAATGTCATCAACCTGCGAATGAAAGGGGAAATAAAGTTTTACCTGCCCCCAACACAACAGGAAAGAAAGCAGACCAATCCAAATAAAACGCCATTCCTGCGTAAAAAGCCAGTAACAGGTCAGGCATAAATTCAAGATGCAGAATACCGGAAAACCTAATCCCAAATAAGCTCCCAGGGTAAATGTCTCCGGAGAAATCCGATCGGACAACGCAGCCAAAAGAAACAGAATGACAATCACGATATGAATTGTCAGAAAAAATGACTGAAATATGATCCGAAAGAATTTCATATACCTTTATTTTTTACTGGCATCAAACAATTGTTTCTTCTCGTCGGAAGTAAGACTCTGGTAACCCGATCGCTTCAGCTTGTCCAGAATAGCATCCAGATCAGCGGCTTCGCGTTGCTTGCGGGCATTGTATTCATAATCGGTTTCAGGACGTTTGTATGTCACTTTCATACGCGGCTTGCGGGAAAAGAGGTTGGCCAGCTTATCAAGCAAACGGTTCAACGGACGGGTTATATCTTTTCCGGCTCGCATCCGCGAAGCGAACAGGATACCAAACAAGGCACCGCCGATATGAGCCAAATGACCGCCGGCATTGCCAGATGTAATAGAAAGCAAATCGAGCAATAATGTCAGAATAGCCAGATAATAGATTTTGATTCGTCCGATCAGGAAGAGCATGACTTCTTCTTCGCGGGCATAAAACGAAACACCGAAGACAATCGCCATGACCGAAGCCGAAGCGCCTAACAGAAAACTATAAGGCGCCGAATCGACATAATAAGGAAAAATATTATAAGCCAGCATAAAAAGGAAGGCGCCAAAGATACCTCCCGACAAATAGACGCCCAACAGTTTCCGCTGATCAAAATGATTCAGGAACATCCGTCCGAACCAATACAACCACAACAGGTTAAACAGGACATGCAAGACTTCGTAATGCGTAAACATATAAGTCAAAACCGACCATGGCTGACGCAGGAATACTTCAAAAGAAGAAGGGAATTCCAGATAACGCAGGTAATATGTCCCGTCGAGGTTGAACAGCAACAAGAAAATATCCGCCAGACGTATCAGCAAAAAGAGGGCAATGTTCACATAAATAATGCGAAACAAGATATCACCTTCCCGAAAACGGGTTTGTATGTTAGATAAAAAACTGTCCATTACTCAAATCTTTCTTCTTCCAATATCTAATCAACAAATAACCAAAAAGCATACCTCCCAGATGGGCAAAGTGAGCAACGCTGTCTCCACGGAAATTGGCTACACCCATAGTCAGTTCGGCCAATCCGTAAAAGATAACGAAATACTTAGCCTTAATAGGAATCGGCACAAACATCAGATACAGGGGAACATTCGGAAACAGCATACCAAATGCCAGCAAGATACCGAAAACGGCTCCGGAAGCACCGACGGTTACAAACAAATTATAGAAATCAGCTTTGTCCAATATCTGTCCGCCTCCGATGTTCACCAGTTCTTGCGGAGCATTGATCACGTCTCTCAAATCAAAATACCAAGTCAATTCCTGTACCAGTCCGGCACCAATACCCGTCACCATGTAAAAGATCAGAAAACGCTTTGGTCCCCAAACATTTTCAAGGACACGACCGAACATATACACAGCAAACATATTGAAAAACACATGCGCAAACGAATGCGTATCATGCATGAACATATAGGAAATCAACTGAAAGGGATAAAAATCGGTGGCTCCCGGAAAATGCAGTCCCAATAAACTGATCAGATCGATTCCGGCTTTCGGCAAACTCAGGCTTGCCACCCAAAATAAAAGATTAATGATAATAAGATTCTTTGTCACTACCGGGATTCTATCTAAGAATCCTCCGCCATTTTGATTCATCATACTTTATTTTCTTGCGCAATAACTTTGATTTATATCTCGCAAAGGTAAATATATTTTGCTTTTAACCTCAAAAATGAAGATAAAACATCATTCACGTGTAAAAAAAACAGCATTTATTTTGCTCGCTCACAAAATAAAAGTACTTTTGGAACGGTTTATCGTTCTAATTTTCAAAACGAAAACATACTATTAATTACATAATTATTTTCATTATGAACAAAACAGAATTTATCAATTCAATTGCAGAAAAATCTGGATTGAGTAAAGTAGATGCCAAAAAGGCATTAGACGCTTTCGTGGATACAGTAGCTTCCGAATTAAAAGCAGGTAATAAAGTAGCCATTCTAGGTTTCGGTACTTTTAGTGTAAATGAAAAAGCCGCTCGTACGGGTTTGAACCCAAGAACCAAAGAATCAATCGTTATTCCGGCTCACAACGTAGCTAAGTTCAAACCGAGTAACGAACTGAACGATTCGCTGAATTGATTCTATTTTTTCACGGAATAATAAACAAAGGTGCAAACTTATCGGTTGCGCCTTTTTTCTTTTTCCGAAATATCATTTTGACTATCCAATACTCCTATCCGTATCTTTTTATCAATTTTATAGCCGTTTTACAAACGCTCCTTTTTCGTATTCAGGCATTTTTCAGCGATATTTTGGCTCTTTTTTCAACAAAACAAACCAAAAACAGGCTTTTTCATGCCTGAAAACGAAGAAATTCATGCCTATGAATTTCAAAAAAGACCTTACTTTTTCAGGATTTCCTGCCTATATTTTCCGAAAAAGCCCGGCAGAAACGGAAATAAAAGTCCCGAATTTCGGATTCCGGGCCTTTTCCATCCACAAAAAGCTCATTTTTTATTCGTCAACCGTACTCAAATCCAACTATCAATCTGCTTGTGTTTTCACGATCTGAAAAACAGAAGAATTAAAAATACGCCTTTCATGCCTATTCATTTTTCTCCTTGTCAATTGATTGGCTTTATTTCCAGCCATTTTGTCAAACCTAAAGTCCAAATACAGCGCATAAAACCAAACTGTCCCGTATTCATTCCCGTACAGCGCAAGGATTGAAGGGGTATTTTGACAAAATGACAAAATGCTCATTTAGTAAAAAAGTAAGCCAACGGATTCATTTCCGTACGGATAGAAGCAGTAAATATCAGCGAAAAGACGTACCTTTGCCGAAAATTAGCTAATAGAAGACGATAGATATGGTTATTGAACAGCAAATTACCGGTTCTGTCATTGCCGGTATCAAAGAATTGTATGGTGCAGATGTAGCAGAGGCACAAGTACAGTTGCAGAAAACAAAGAAAGAATTCAAAGGACATCTTACTTTGGTTGTCTTTCCTTTCCTGCGTATGTCCAAGAAATCTCCGGAGCAGACTGCTCAAGAATTGGGCGAATACCTGGTAAAAAATGAACCGGCTGTAGCGGAGTTCAATGTCATCAAAGGTTTCTTAAACCTGACCGTTGCCAGTGGTTGCTGGATTGATTTGTTGAACGAAATCAATGCGGCTCCGGAATATGGCTTTACGAAAGCGACTGAAAACTCGCCGCTGGTTATGATTGAATATTCTTCTCCTAACACAAACAAGCCTTTACATTTAGGTCACGTTCGTAATAACCTGTTAGGATATAGCTTGTCGAAGATCATGGAAGCCAACGGTAATAAGGTAGTTAAAACCAACATCGTGAACGACCGGGGTATCCATATCTGCAAATCCATGTTGGCATGGCAGAAATGGGGCAATGGTATTACACCCGAAAAGGCAGGCAAGAAAGGCGATCACCTCATCGGTGATTTCTATGTCTTGTTCAGCAATAAACTGAAAGAAGAAACATCAGCACTCGAAGCACAGGGAATGACAAAAGAAGAAGCCGAAGCAGCTTCTCCTTTGATGCAGGAAGCCCGCGAAATGCTCCGTAAGTGGGAAGCCGGAGATCCGGAAATCCGTTCGTTGTGGAAAATGATGAACGACTGGGTATATGCCGGATTCGATGAAACCTACAAAATGATGGGTGTCAATTTCGACAAGATCTATTATGAATCTGAAACCTATCTGGAAGGTAAAAGCAAAGTACTGGAAGGATTGGAAAAAGGTATTTTCTATCGTCGGGAAGACGGTTCGGTATGGGCTAACTTAACAGCCGAAGGACTGGACGAAAAGCTTTTGCTCCGTGCTGACGGTACTTCTGTTTACATGACACAGGATATCGGTACGGCAAAATTGCGCTTCGACGATTATCCCATCAACAAGATGATCTATGTGGTAGGTAACGAACAGAACTATCACTTCCAGGTATTGTCAATTCTGTTGGACAAACTCGGATTCGAATTCGGTAAGGGTCTGGTACATTTCTCTTACGGTATGGTTGAATTGCCGGAAGGAAAGATGAAGAGCCGCGAAGGAACCGTAGTTGATGCCGACGACCTGATGGAAGAAATGATCAATACAGCCCGCGAAATCTCTCAGGAATTAGGAAAACTGGATGGTCTGACTCCGGAAGAAGCCGAAGATATTGCTCGGATGGTTGGTTTGGGTTCACTGAAATACTTCATCCTGAAAGTAGATCCGCGCAAGAATATGACATTCAACCCGAAAGAATCTATTGACTTCAATGGTAATACCGGTCCTTTCATTCAATATACACATGCACGTATCTGCTCCGTATTGCGTAAAGCAGCAGAACAGGGAATCGTTTTACCGGCTGCCTTACCAACGAACTTCGAGCTTTCGGAAAAAGAAGAAGGATTGATCCAAATGTTGGCCAACTTCAAAGCAGTCGTAAAAGAAGCTGGCGAAACTTATAGTCCGGCTCTGATAGCCAACTATACATACGATTTGGTAAAAGAATACAATCAGTTCTACCATGACTTCTCAATCTTACACGAAGCTGACGAACAACTGAAAGTATTCCGTCTGGTTCTTTCAGCCAACGTTGCCAAGATCGTGAAGGAAGGCATGGGCTTATTGGGTATTGAAGTTCCGGAACGGATGTAAAATCCCGCCGGAAACCATATCCACTAAAAACGGAATAAATAATCATTTTGATACATTTCAGTCAACGGATTATAGTGAATATAGACGAAAAAGACCAAACAGTCTTCGGTTCTCCCTATAATCCGTTACTTTTTCACATAACAATTCTTCTCTAAATTAGATTAATTTATCATTAGTTCTTATCTCAAACATCTTCATTTACGCCCTATTTTCTCCAATTTGTTTTCTATTTCTTAATTCTTTCCGTTAAATATCCCTAATATTAAGTATCATGTGATACAAGGTACTTATTATATTCATACATTTGTTTCGCTAACAGATAGAACAATGCGAAAGCAGAATGGAACACAAGGCTTCGAGTATCAGCCTAGATCAGAGAAGTGGATCAGGAAAAGAGAGCGTGAATCTGATGAAAAGTTGGTACAATACTGAAAATTATCGATGCAAATTTGTAACAAAAACAATCCGCATTGCGTCTAATACATAAACATAAAAGCAATGATCGAACTACGAGACATCAACAAGACGTATTTTAATGGAGCACCACTCCATGTCTTGAAAGGAATCAACCTGGATATCGAAAAAGGAGAAATGGTTTCTATCATGGGAGCTTCGGGTTCCGGGAAATCGACTTTACTGAATATCCTCGGTATTCTCGACACATACGACACGGGAACCTATACTTTGAACGGGCAACTGATTAAAGACTTAAGTGAAAGCCGGGCAGCCGAATTAAGAAACCGGATGATCGGATTCATCTTTCAATCGTTTAATCTGATTTCGTTTAAGAATGCCATGGAAAACGTCGCGCTTCCTCTTTATTATCAGGGTATTTCCCGAAAGAAGCGAAATGCCATGGCGTTGGATTACCTGGATATGGTCGGATTAAAGGACTGGGCTGAGCACATGCCCAACGAAATGTCTGGAGGACAAAAGCAGCGTGTGGCTATTGCCCGTGCCCTGATTGCCAAGCCTCAGATTATTTTGGCAGACGAACCAACTGGAGCATTGGACAGTAAGACGACGGTTGAAGTCATGGAATTGCTGCGTAACGTCAACAAAGAAGGAATGACAATGATCATTGTCACGCATGAACAGTCAGTAGCCGATGCGACTGATCGTATCATTCGCCTGAAAGACGGATTGATTTCGAATATAGAAAAAGGGAAAGGTCATGTTTGAATTTGATGATTTTAGAGAGATTTGGAGTACCATCAAGCAGAACAAGCTCCGTACGTTCCTGACCGGCTTCTCCGTTTCATGGGGAATCTTCATGCTGATCATTATGTTGGCTGCCGGAAACGGACTGAGAAACGGCGTGATGCATAACTTCCGGAACATGTCGATGAACAAAGTTCAAGTCTGGAATGGTTACACCAATAAGCCATGGAAAGGTATGCAATCCGGTCGGGTCATTCATTTCAAGGAAACAGACCTGCCGATCTTGAAGAACCGGTTCAAGGAAATTGATCTGCTCTCAGCCAACGTTTGGCACAACGATACACTCTATGTCAATAAAGAATTTATCAGCGGAGAAATGCAAGGCGTCTTCCCCGACCATGCAAAGATCAATTATGTAAATGTAAAATCAGAGAACGGACGTTTCATCAACGATCTGGATATGCGGGAAGAGCGCAAAGTCATCGTATTAAGTCCACGTATGGCTGAAGTCCTTTTTCCCGGACAGAATGCGTTGGGACAATACATCAAAGCAGGGAAACTGATGTGGCAGGTCGTGGGTATATACAACGACGATGAGAAAAGCAACAATGCGCCCGCCTATATTCCCTTCACCACAGCTCGCAGTCTGTATAACAAAGGATATGGATTCAGCAGTTTCTCCTTTACCTTAAAGGGTGTCGTCAGCAAGGAAGCCAACGAGAAATTCGAGAAAGACTTTCGGGCTTTGATGGCTCAGCTACATCAATTCGATCCGACTGATACCAATGCTATCGGTATGTGGAACACGGCTGATAGCTTCCGTATGATGAATAATATCATGAACGGTATTGCTTTGTTTATATGGGTTGTCGGTATCGGTACCTTAATTGCCGGAATCGTAGGAGTAAGTAACATCATGCTGATTACAGTCCGTGAACGAACGAAGGAGTTTGGTATCCGAAAAGCAATCGGAGCCAAGCCGTCTTCTATCCTGCGTTTAATTATTACAGAATCTATTTTGGTAACAGCTGTCTTCGGATATATCGGTATGCTGGGAGGAATCGGACTGACCGAGCTGATCAATAGTGGGATGGAAGCTGCCGGAGTCGGTGAAAACCCGGGACAAGGTGGTACGATCTTCCTCAACCCGACAGTTAATTTAAGTATCGCTTTAGCTTCAACGCTACTGATTGTCATAGCAGGCGTGCTGGCAGGTTACTTTCCTGCCCGGAAAGCTGTTAGTATCAGTGCCATCGAAGCCATGAGAACTGAATAAAGAAAGGAGCGAGTATGTTTTTAATCGATAGAGACAGATGGATTGAAATATGGGTAACCATCACCCGAAATAAAACAAGAAGCCTGCTAACTTGCTTTGGTGTCTTTTGGGGAATCTTAATGTTGGTCTTGCTTCTAGGCGCAGGAACAGGATTAAAGAATGCGGTTTTAGGTGAGACGGAAGGTGTTGCCACCAATTCAGTCTTCTTTTATGCAGACAAGACTAGCATACCTTACAAAGGATTTAATAAAGGAAGAAGCTGGGATTTGCGTAATCGGGATGTCGCAACTATCCAACGGGAAGTAGAAGGTGTTGATCAGATCGCACCAATGATCTTTGGAAGCAGTAACGATAAGAATGTAGTATACGGACAAAACAGTGGTACATACCATGTAAAAGGTGTTACTCCTGCTTACTTCTTCATCGAGACGCAAGATATGTTGTTCGGTCGTCCGCTCAACACGATCGATGAGAAAGAGAAACGAAAAGTATGTACTATCGGAATGGATGTTAATAAAGCTCTTTTCCAGAATGGGAATCCGTGCGGGAAATACATTCGGGTAAACGGATTGTATTATCAGGTTGTCGGTGTAACAAAAGCCAAATCAACCAACATGAATATCAATGGGCGCTCTGATGAAAGTGTATTTATTCCGTTCAGCACCTTGCAACAGAGTATGAATCTTGGCGATAAGATTTTCCTGGTTGCCATCAGTATTCTGCCAAACTATGATGTGGAAGCGATTATCCAGCAAGCCAAGCAAATCATCTTCCAGCAGAATGAAATTGCACCGGAAGATCCGCAGGCTTTGGGAACCATCAACATTGCTGAGATGTTTCGCACCTTTTATCTGCTGTTTATGGGAATCGATATTCTGATTTGGATTGTAGGCTTAGGAACTTTATTAGCAGGTATTATCGGAGTTAGTAATATCATGATGGTAACGGTTAAGGAACGAACCAAGGAAATTGGTGTACGCCGCGCATTGGGTGCCAAACCATTCGATATCATTTCGCAGGTAATGAGTGAAAGTCTTATGCTGACAGCCATGGCTGGCTTACTGGGACTAAGTACAGGCGTATTCTTATTGGACTTCGTCAATCGTATCCTGACAGCTACACCCAGCGATGATATTGTGATTAAAGATCCGAGTGTCAATATACAAACAGCGGTTGCCGCCACCATTATTCTATTAATTAGTGGACTGTTGGCAGGACTGATTCCGGCATGGCGTGCTATGCAAATCAAGGCAATCGATGCATTAAGAGATGAATAATATAAAAAAGCTCAATGAATATGAAGAACAGAATCGTGAAGAAGATTATGAGAACGCTGTTGCTTGTCATTATCTTCGCTGCCGTAGGAGGAACTTTCTATTTCCTTTGGCAGAAGGCACAACCGGTAATTACGGTGTATGAGATCGTAACACCAACTATCGGTAACGTAGAAACAAAAGCCGTAGCGACAGGAAATGTAGAGCCCCGTTACGAAGTCGAAATTAAACCTCAAATCTCCGGTATTATTGCTGAACTGAAGAAAGAAGCCGGTCAGATGGTAAAGCAAGGAGAAATCATTGCAACCATTAAGGTAATTCCGGAAATGGTACAATTAAACAGTGCCGAATCTCGGGTTAATCTGGCGGAAATCTCCCTCAAACAAGTTGAAGAAGTCTATAAACGAGACGAACAACTCTACCAGCAGGGTGTTATTGCCCAAGAAGAATTCGAAGCCAGTAAGGCGAATTATCAAAAGGCTGTAGAAGAACGTAACACAGCCCAAAGTGAATTGGAGATTGTACGTGACGGTATTTCCAAAAACTCCAACGTAAGCAGTACGACCCAAATCCGCAGTACGATAACGGGAATGATTCTGGATATTCCTGTTAAGGTTGGTAACTCAGTGATCCAGGCAAATAACTTCAACGACGGAACAACAATTGCGACGGTGGCTGATATGAACGATATGATCTTTAAAGGGAAAGTAGATGAAACCGAAATTGGTCGTATTCACGAAGGAATGCCTATCAAACTGACTATTGGAGCGATGGAAAGCCGCAAGCTGGATGCACAATTGGAATACGTTTCTCCGAAAGGTGTCGAAGAGAACGGTGCCATTCAGTTCGAGATTAAGGCGGCTTTGCAAGTACCAGAAGATGCTTTTATCCGTGCCGGTTACAGTGCCAACGCCGAGATTGTTCTTAAACGGGCTGACAGTGTATTGACTATCCCTGAAAGTACGGTCGAATTTAATGGCGATTCTACCTTCGTCTATCTGCTGAAGCAGGAAAAACCGGAACAGGTGTTCGAAAAGAAACAAATCGAAATCGGTCTTTCCGACGGTATCAATATTGAAGTTAAAAGCGGACTGGATAAGGATACGAAGATTCGTGGCGCAGCTATCCAACCGGAAAAATAACCCTTAAGTAGCAGATGTTATGAAACGATTGATTCTATTAACAGGAATTTCCGCCTGCTTGCTTTCGACTCCAGCTTGGAGTAACGAGCCAGTCAAGACGTGGTCGCTCGAAGAATGTATCCGCTATGCGATAGAACATAATATAGATCTGAAGCAACGGCAACTCGATCATGACAATAAGAAGGTGGAATTGCATACTAGTAAGTATAGTTGGCTGCCTGACTTGAATGCGAATATCGGACAGAACTTCGACTTTGGCCGTTCTCCTTCGAAAACAGGTGTGATTGTGGATCAGAACTCAGCCAACAGTTCGGCTTCTATTTCCTTGTCGATGCCGATCTTCGACGGTTTTAAGATTCCAAACGACATTGCAGCCAAACGATTGAACCTGCAGGCAGCCGTAGAAAACCTGAATAAAGCGAAAGAAGATCTCTCTATCAACATTGCTTCGTATTATTTGCAGGTTTTATACAACAAAGAGATGGCAAAAATTGCCGAACTACAATTGGCTTTGAGTCAAGAGCAAATCACCAAGACGGAAGCCATGGTAAAAGCGGGAAAAGTTCCTTTGTCACAACTCTATGATATCAAGGCGCAGGCTGCCAACGATGAAGTATCGCTGACTGAAGCCCGCAATAATGTCAAGCTGGCTCTGCTGGATTTGGCACAGAGTCTGGAGTTGGAACGTAGCGGAACTGAATTTGATATCGTCACACCGGCAACGGATAACGCAGTCAATACCTATATGAGCAGTATTATTCCGCCGGATGATATTTATCAACAGGCAGTAACATTCAAGCCTCAAATCAAGGAGCAGGAATATCTGTTGGAAAGTATGAAAAAGCAATTGAAAGTAGCTCAGTCGTATTATTATCCGAAGATTAACTTCGGAGCCAGCTATTCCAATGGTTATTATCATTACTATACCGGAGATGTTGAAATGCCCGCTTTCTCGGATCAGTTAGCACAGAACGGACGAAAGACCATCGGTTTCTCGTTAAGTATTCCGCTTTTCAACCGCTTCCAGGTACGGAACGGTGTACGTCAAGCACGTATTGGTATTCACAATCAGGAACTAATGATGGAGAATACCAAGAAAACGCTCTATAAAGAGATACAGCAGGCTTATTATAATGCAACGGCTGCACAAGAAAAGTACTTGGCATCCGACAAATCCGTCCAGGCAAGCGAGGAAGCTTTCAAGTATGCCGAAGACCGGTACAACGCAGGAAAGAGTACGGTATTCGAATTCAACGAAGCAAAAACCAAGTATGCAAAAAGCTTAGCCGAACAGGCACAATCCAAATATGAATTCATTTTCCGGACCAAGATTCTGGACTTCTACAACGGCACACCACTGAAGTTATAAACATTCCCGGAAAAGAAATAAGAAAAAGGAGCCAAGGAATAGAAAACTATCTATACCTTTGGCTCCTTAAAACTTTCCAGGCATGAATCATCTGTATAAAAAAGATCTGACCAATGGCTCCATTGCCGGCAGTATGCTTCGCTTTGCCTTACCGCTTATGCTGGGGAACCTGTTGCAGCAATGCTATAATATTGCCGACACACTTATCGTTGGTCAGGTATTGGGTGCAGAGGCTTTGGCAGCAGTCGGCTCTTCTTACGCCCTGATTGTCTTTATTACTTCCATCTTTATCGGCTTATGCATGGGATGCAGTGCCGTCCTTTCCATTCAATACGGAGCCAAAGACATCCGACAGATGAAACAAAGTATTTTCTCTTCCCTGCTGATCGTAGGAGGAACAACGCTCCTACTCAATATCTTATCACTGACTTTCCTTTCACCCATCATCAAGATACTGCAAACGCCACCCGAACTTGAAGCAATGACTTACCGGTATCTTTTTCTCATCTTCTTGGGTATGATACCGATGGCTGTCTATAACTTCTATGCCTTTCTGCTTCGTTCGGTAGGTAATTCCTCCAGTCCGTTGTATTTTCTGCTTATATCTGTTGCCCTTAATATCGTATTGGATGTACTGTTCATGGTAGGACTGAAAATGGGTGTTGAAGGAGCTGCCTTGGCAACCGTTATCTCTCAAATCGTTTCTGCCACAGGTATCTATCTATATACGTGGAAACAATTCCCGGAATTACGTTTATCGCGCGACGACCGGCAGATCGATTTTTTCTCTATTCGGAAGATTGCTTCCTTTTCTTACCTGACTTGCATGCAACAGTCGGTCATGAATCTGGGCATTCTAATGGTACAAGGACTTGTAAACAGCTTTGGAACAACCGTAATGGCTGCATTTGCCGCCGCCGTTAAAATCGATTCCTTTGCCTATATGCCGGTACAAGATTTCGGAAATGCCTTTTCAACCTTCATCGCCCAAAACTTCGGTGCCCGACGACATGACCGGATTCGCCAGGGAATCTGTTGTGCCTGGCTGACAACTACGTTGTTTGCTGGTATCGTATCTATACTGGTTTTCTTCTTTGCCGCTGAACTGATGAGTATATTCATTCCAGCATCCGAACAAGAAATCATATCAATCGGTGTCGCCTATCTGCAAATCGAAGGAAGTTTCTATATTGGTATCGGTTATTTATTCCTGTTCTACGGATATTTCCGAGCCGTATCCCGTCCTTCTGTATCCCTTATTCTGACCATAATTTCACTAGGAACAAGAGTCATCCTCGCCTATTCGCTGGCCGCTATCCCAAGTTTAAGTTACAACGGCATCTGGTGGTCTGTTCCCATCGGTTGGATCTTAGCAGATATCGCCGGTGTTTTATTCTATAGAAGGCAAGCCATCCTTGTAGATAGATCCACTACATAGAATTTCCAATTCAATATGTCTATTAATAAATTACAATGTACATATACTTGACATAAAAGAAAAAAGCTATCTTTGTAAAGGAACAAAGCTTTGGAATACAGAGCTTGATATAAAACGATAAATATGGATCATCTTAAAAAACAAATGACAAGAGAAGACGTCTTGCAACGATTTGAGGCTACCCGCAAAAAGAAACAGGAATATATAACCAAGCTGGAAAAAGAACTGAAAGCGGAATTCAAAAAACGTACAGGCGAAGAAGCTACTAATTTCGAGGTATGGTAAGATTAGACTTAGATCGTATCAATAAGAATTCTCCTTATTTTGTAATCTCAACCAACGATAGTTCATGCTATAAGTTCGTTACAGATTACAATATAAATTATGCTGTTAGCTTCTTAGAAGACGAATTATTACTGAATTGTGAGTCATATCAGTTTATCATAGCTAATACGAACAATAAAAAGTCTCCACGCGATCCTAAACTTCGCCTATCTATCATGGCCATCATTCACGAATTCTTTGAAAGCACCAAAGCTGCCTTATTATATATTTGTGAAACAGGTGATAGTAGACAAAGTATGAGAAATCGTCTATTTGAATTTTGGTTTAACTCGTCACCTCGTAAGTCTGAATTCATTTTTATTTCAGCTAACATTGAAGACGCAGAAGGCGTCCCAAATTATGTTGCAATCATTTCAAGATTAGATAATCCTCAACTCAAAGAGGTTGTCAGTGAATTTACAGAAACTATGCAATTATTCAGCCAGAAACCAACTTAAGCCAGATTTTAAACATCAAAAGTTTCTCAGCCCTATTTCCTCAACTTCCCTTCCGATACAACGGATGCTTTAAGGAAGCTATATTGACAATCTTCTTTTCGTCCCGCAAACGTTTCAAATGACGGACAGCTGTTGAATACGTTAGTCCGCAATATTCCTGGAATTGACTACGGGTCAATGTTTCCTTCTCTTCAAAGTAAGCAGCCACCATCTCATTGATCTGTGTGTCCGTATAAGCCTTTGAATGCGATTTATCCTTCTGACGAACAAAATCAGTCCGCTGCAACAGATGTTTCATCCGTGCTGCCGGACGAAAGGCAACCGACTTAAATTGAATCGATTCTGCACGTACTTCTTTCGGAGATTTAACTGGCGGACATTTCAATGTCATCTGCAAATATCCGATTCCATCCAAATGAACGCTATAACCATCCCGTAACTTTTCTGCCATAATATCGGCTAAAGCTACTAATGCAGCCTTGACATCTGCCGTCGATAAACTACACCGATTCTGGATTTCTTCTGCAAGTTTTTCCGTGCTTATTGTGCCACTCGGAACAATCCGAGCATGGTATCGTGCTTTTTTCTTGCTTCCCGGCAGCTTGGGATTCTGATAGAAGTCGTAATTCGCTGACATTTTTTATTCCGTTTTTACCGTCAATTCGTCTTTTATATCCGAGAAACTAATTAAATCACCTTTATGAATTGATCAAATCACATTTGTGACTCAATCAATTCACCCAGGTAATGCAATTAATTCACTCATATGATACAAAAAGTTTCTCGGGACAAATGTACGAATAATTAAGCGATTTACAACAAATTTCAACGGATTAATATTTGTTAATAAGGAGCTGTAAATAGTTGGAAAACGAAGGGTTGCACGTAATCAAAAGTAATTTTTGGACAAGAAAAGCAAGAGGATCGAAAGTAGGTGGTTAAAAGTGCGTTCGAATGTAAAGTACATCAAAACGATTGATTGAAAGAAAAGGCTTGCCATAAAGGCAAAATAAAGGCCCTTGAGTAACCTATTAAAAATGAAGCTACCCAAATAACATTTATAATCTGATGTATCTGAATAAAATAGAAAGGTTAAATCACCGGAATGGTATAAAGCATTCCCAACATGATTTGCTGGGTAGAGAAATCTTTTCCCCCGATTTGTCTGGCAAGTTCAGGAAAATGAATTTTCTTGTATGAGAGGTGTAAGAAGACTTGTAGGTCCTTTCGCTTCAAAGGATAATACTCTACGCAAAACTGTGTATTCCAAGTCTGACGATATGTTCCTTTCTTATAGATCCAATTATCCTTATAAACACTGCCGGTTTCATAGACTCCTTTGACATACATATTCCATTTCGGATGCAAACGATAATCAAAATTGGCTATCCACGTCAGATATTGAACATATTGCGCCGTTAAAGGAGATTCTTTCTCCAAGGTTTGAATAGACGAAACCAATCCTTTTGAATCAACCTCTTCCCGGGAATACAAACAATCCAGGTAAGCAAGAATCGGACCTCTTTCCCAAACATTTCCAAAAGTCAGGTAATATATATTCCGGTTACGCAGAATTTGTCCGGCAGCTGCCGAATAATAAAACTGCAAAGCCTGATCATCATAGAATTTTCCTACCCAATTCAGCGCACCCATCAACGGAACTTTAGGCATGGAAGAAGCCTCTTCGCCAACATGTATCTCAGCTTCTGTTTCCACTCGGTTATTCGCTACTTCAAGCGTAAGCGACTGATGCGGTTTTAAGTGGTAAGTAGCCGAAACGCCAGTCAGATAAGCTGGTGTATAATTATTAAAGTCCGAGAATTCCCGCACCAGAATCGAATTGACATAGTATTCATATCCACCCAACATAAAGAATTGTTTACCGGCTGTCAAGGTAAAACGGTCCGTTATGTCCCAACCCATATTTGCCAACTCGACATGCGTTGACAATTCATCTACTGTATTTGGATTCGTATATTTATTATACGTATAGCGGAAATGATAGGAAAACTTATCAAAGAAACGCCCCAGAACTTCCATTCGCAAACGATTTAACTTGAATCGAGCCTGATCTAATGCAAAATCCTGGAAACTGGTTGTGAGTGAAGTACAGAACTGAAAATTCAGATGCGAAGTAAAAGAACGCGCATCTTCTTTCTTTAACTGCTCATAAAGCGACTTCTGCTGTTCAAGTGAGTCGACCAAAGCCAAATCCTGGGCCCATAAAGAACAAACGCCCAACGAGAAGAATAAAAATGACAGAAGTTTCCGTTTCATGAGTATTCAGATTTAATATTTCCCGAAGATACATATTTTTATCAAGTTCCACAAAATATATCGGGATTGACGACAAACATAAAAAAGCGTCGTCTCAGAATTTCCGAAACGACGCCATCTTTATGAATATCTAATTAAACTATTTATTTCAACAGAGAATCCGGACACAGATGATCTTTTTCGATATCCTTGAAGTAATTGTATGTACCGACCTTCAATTCAGCACAAGCTGCATCATCACAAACGATGATTCCTTTCGGATGCAACTGCAAAGCTGTAATTGTCCACATCTGGTTAACGGCACCTTCAACGGCTTGTTGCAAAGCACGTGCTTTGTTATGACCATTTACCATAATCAAAACTTCCTTTGCATCCAGAACAGTTCCAACACCTACGGTTACAGCTGTCTTCGGAACCTTATTTACATCGTTATCGAAGAAACGGGAATTGGCAATAATCGTATCAGTAGTTAATGTTTTCATACGAGTACGAGAAGCCAATGATGAGCCCGGTTCATTAAATGCAATATGACCGTCAGGTCCGATACCTCCCAAGAACAGATCAACACCACCAGCAGCTTTCATCTTTGCTTCGTATGCAGCACATTCTGCTTCGATATCTTCAGCATTACCATTCAGGATATTTACATTTTCCGGTTTGATATCAATATGGCTGAAGAAATTATTCCACATAAAAGAATGATAACTTTCAGGATGATCTTTCGGAAGTCCAACATATTCATCCATATTGAAAGTAATTACATTCTGGAAAGAGATAACTCCTTTCTTATTCAACTCGATCAGGTTCTTATACATGCCTAACGGAGATGATCCGGTTGGCAAACCTAATACAAATGGTTTTTCCGGCGTCGGATTTGCCTGTTTAATCTTGGCGGCAACATAATTAGCTGCCCATTTTGACAACTGCTCGTAATTCTGTTCAATAATAAGTCTCATAATATTATATTTTAAATGTGCGAATGTTCAAAAACAAAACATTCACAAATGTACACATTTAATTCATTTAATCCGAAAAAAATCAGATTCTTTCTGCCATGGCTTTACCAAGTTCCCAACAAGCTTCATACTTATCAGGTTTCAAGCCTTGCTTTTGTTCAACTGGCGCACCAACAACTTCCCAGTTCATCTTTTCTCCGAATGCAGCCAAACGCTTTACGGCTGCTCCAGCCCAT
>ERZ836939.359-NODE-359-length-63509-cov-10.416727_pt1 | contig 63509 bp, 61 predicted proteins | sample MGYA00519912_ERZ836939 | MGnify/ENA primary metagenome ERZ836939 (study PRJEB31850, sample SAMEA3708810) | human gut metagenome | biome: human gut; feature: human-associated habitat; material: faeces | place: China | collected 2014 ...
TGGTCATTTCTGACGCGCCAGCGTTTTCTTTTGGAGAAGCAAAAGAAAATGCTGTGCCGCAGTCGTTGATTTGCAGCAGCGTATCAGTCTTACGGTAAGCTCCCGCCACAGAGATGCTATCTCTGCCCTCAGCTCTCTTTTGGCGCTGCCGGGCCGGGGGTTTGGGCGCGGCGGAGGGCTTCGAGGCCGAGGAGCAGGCAGATGCCGAGGATGAAGCCGAGCCAGTCAAAGCTCTGCAGGCTGACGGGCGGCTGCGGGGCGTCCAGCCCGGCCGGACCCATGACGATGGCGTAGAGCGAGCCCGCCATCAGCCCCAGGATCAGCCAGTCCATCTGGCTGCGGTATTTTCTGAGCGCGGCGCGGATGGCGTGGATGGAAAGTCCGATCCCGGCGATCACGCCGAGCCCCAGCGCGATCAGCCCGGGCATGACCGAGAGGTCCAGCCCCAGAAACGCCTTGATCGCCCCGATGGCGGGCAGGTACACGCCCGCGATGAGCAGGATCGTCGAGCCGGAGATGCCCGGCAGCACCATCGCGGTGATGGCGACGGCGCTGGAGACGAAAATGTAGCCCAGCATCCAGACCGGCGCGCCGGCAAAGCGGATGGCGACGCCCGCGGCGTTCGTCCGCAGCAGCGTCAGAAGCACGACGAGCAGCAGGCCGAACAGGGCGAAGGGGCAGTTGCGGACCTGTCCGTGCAGCACGCGCCGCTCCGCCCGGATGACGAACGGGAACGAGGCCAGCGTCAGCCCCAGGAACAGGCTGCTCATAAAATAGACCTGCGACGCAAACAGCTCCGCGAGCGCGGCCACGCTCGCGACCATCCCCACGACCCAGCCGAGGCCGAGCTGCAGAAGATAGCGGACGGCGGCTCTGCGCGCGTCCTTGTCCGTCCCGAACAGTTGATGCAGCGCGTCAAGAAACCGGTCGTAAAAGCCCAGAATAAACGCGATCGTTCCGCCGGATACGCCGGGGACGCTGTCGGCCAGCGCCATACAGAACCCATGAAATGCTGTCAGACCCATAAAGGCTGCTCCTTCCCGGCGGTCCGGCCGCCGTGTGATCGATCTTATGGATCAAGGATAGACCACACATTTAAAAAGCAAATAAAGGATTTTCAAACAGAGTTTAAACTGCGTCCGTGCGCAGCCGGTAGCCGACGCCCCAGACGGTCTGCAGGAGCTTCGGGCTGGCCGGGTCGTCCTCGAGCTTTTCGCGGATGCGGCCGATGTGGACGGCGACGGTGATGTTGTCGCCCATTGACTCGAGACCCCAGATCATCTCATACAGATCCTCCCGGCTGAACACCTGCCCCGGGTGGCGCATGAGAAACAGCAAAAGCTCGTATTCCCGGTTCTTGAGCGGGAGCCCCACGCCGTTTTTGAAGATCTGCCGCGCGTCGAGCTTTGCCGTGAGCGGTCCCACGGTGAGTACGGCCGGCTCGGCCGGCGACGGCTGCAGCCGCTCCACCTGCGCCAGATGCGCCTTCACGCGCGCGACGAGCACGCTCGGGGAAAACGGCTTTTCGATATAGTCGTCCGCGCCGCTTCATCCTTCACCACGCCGCCGAGCAGCAGCAAGACCGCCGCGATCGCGACAGGGATCAGGATCATCACAAGATTCGAGCGCGCAAGGCGCCTGCGGATCGTCATAAAAACGCACCTCCGGCCATTTGCTGCGACCAGTATAGCATATCCCGGGCCGAAAGTTAAAACTGTTTTGAAACAATCCGTGCCGGGCGGGAAAACTGCCGTTTTTTCCGCAAAGAGACACCGGAAAACCGGCGATTCGACGTATTGACAATTTTTCTGCCCGTGTTATAATGTAGCCGTCTGAAAAAAATATAAAATTGTAGCGTCTGGGTGTCCGCCGAGAGGCGGGTGAAAAGGGAATCCGGTGTGAATCCGGAGCGATGCAGTCACTGTGTACGGGAGCTGGCCTGTAAAAACCACTGAGAGACCGGGAAGGGCAGGGCAGCGATGATCAAAGTCAGGAGACCTGCCCAGACGTGGAATTTCAATTCCGCTGTCTACGGATTGACCTTCCTGCAAGTTTGTAAGCATTTTCGCCCTTTTTCCGGGGCGGAGCGCGGACATACGATACGGTTAGGGAGAACGGCTGCGGAGACGCAGCCGTTTTTAGCGTCAGCTGACAAGAGCCCACATGGTTTTCCCGGGCCTGAACAGCAGCTGGCGTCGTTATCCTCGTTGATGGGCGTCAGCCCATCTGCCTCGTCTGCCTTGCCATCTGCCGTCCATGCTCCGGGAAAACTCGAAGACCCACCGGGCGCTCCGGCGCGTTTTTTGTAAGGCAGGGAATGCAATCTTGCTGATGCAAGTTAAGGACGATAACGTAACGAAAGGCGGGCCGGAACGTCCGGCGGGCATGTGTGCTCTTGCCAACTGACGCTATATTTCTTTCAGAACATTTTTGAAAAGAGGTAGATCCCCATGAAAAAGACCATCGCACTCCTGCTCGCAGCCGTGATGCTGCTGAGCCTGCTTGCTGCCTGCAGCAAGACCGAAGCCCCCGCAGAGGAGCCTGCACAGGAAGAGCAGACCACCGAAGCACCTGCACAGGAAGAGACCCCCGCCGAAGAACCCGAGCAGCCCGCCGAGGAGCAGCCCTCGCAGGAAGAGCTCGATCAGGAAGCCGCCGACAACGTCGCCGCGCTCATCGACGCCATCTACGTGCAGGAGCGCACCGATGACACCGACGCGCAGTGCGAAGCGGCCAAGGCCGCGTGGGACGCGCTGACCGACGCGCAGAAGGAACTCGTCGAGGGCGAGGAAGCCAGCCCCGAGTACTTCGGCCGCGACACCGGCGACGCCTCGCTGGATGACGCCCGCAACCAGGACGAGATCGGCGAAAACGAGCTGCTGGTCGTCTCCTTCGGCACGTCCTTCAACGACAGCCGCGTGGCCGACATCAAGGGCATCGAAGACGCCCTGCAGGCCGCGTACCCCGACTGGTCCGTCCGCCGCGCCTTCACCGCGCAGATCATCATCAACCATATCCAGGCCCGTGACGGCGAGAAGATCGACAACATGACCCAGGCGCTCGACCGTGCGGTCGCCAACGGCGTCAAGAACCTTGTCGTCCAGCCGACGCACCTGATGCACGGTGCGGAGTATGACGAGATGTGCGAAGCCATCGAGGCATACAAGGATCAGTTTGAATCCGTCTCCATCGCAGAGCCGATGCTCGGCGAGGTCGGCTCCGACGCCACCGTCATCAACGCCGACAAGGAAGCTGTCGCCAAGGCCATCACCGCCGCTGCCGTCTCCGAGGCCGGCTTTGAGAGCCTCGAGGCTGCCAAGGACGCCGGTACCGCCTTCGTCTTCATGGGCCATGGTACCGCGCACGTCGCCAAGGTCACCTACAGCCAGATGCAGGCCCAGATGCAGAACCTCGGCTATGAGAACGTCTTCATCGGCACCGTCGAGGGCGAGCCGGAGGAGACCTCCGCAGAGGCCGTCATCGAGGCCGTCAAGGCTGCCGGTTACACCAACGTCGTCCTGCGCCCGCTGATGGTCGTTGCCGGCGATCACGCCAACAACGATATGGCCGGTTCCGACGATGATTCCTGGAAGACCATGTTTGAGGCTGCCGGCTTCACCGTCGACTGCCAGATCCACGGCCTCGGCGAGATCGCCGATGTCCAGGCGCTCTACGTTGCCCACACCAAGGCTGCGATCGACGCGCTGAACGCATAAATATCCTGATTACCCGGCTCCGGGGCGGCAGAGGCCGCCCCGGAGCGAACTGCGCTCTATGGAGGAGATCCCAATGAAAAAGCTGATCGCACTTGCCCTGTCTGCGCTGCTGCTGTTTGCCCTGCTGACCGGCTGCGCACAAAAAGAGACCGAGCCTGCCGCCGCAGAGCCGGCGCAGCCCGCCGCCGAAGCCCCGGCAGAAGCCCCCGCGGACGAAGAAGCTTCCGCAGCCGAGCCTGCCGAGGAGCCCGCGGAAGAACCGGCTCCCGCCGAGCCCGCCCTGCCCGACGGCGTCTATACCGCTGAATTCAACACCGACAGCAGCATGTTCCACGCGAACGAGGCCTGCGAGGGCAAGGGCACGCTGACCGTCAAGGACGGCAGCATGACCATCCATGTCAGCCTCGCGTCCAAGAGCATCGTCAACCTGTTCTATGGTCTGGCCGAGGATGCGCAGAAGGACGGCGCGGAGCTCCTGCAGCCCACGACCGACACCGTCACCTATTCCGACGGCCTGTCCGACGAGGTCTATGGCTTCGACATCCCCGTCCCCGCGCTGGATACGGAGTTTGACGTCGCCCTCATCGGCAAGAAGGGCGTCTGGTACGACCATAAGGTCTCCGTCACCGACCCCGTTCCCGCTGCGGAAGCCGGGAAGACCGTTCAGGACCTCGGCCTGGCCGACGGCGTCTACACGGCCGAGCTCACATTCGCGGGCGGCTCCGGCAAGGCGCAGGTCCTTTCGCCCTGCACCCTGACCGTGCAGGACGGCGCGGCCACCGCCGCGATCGTCTGGAGCAGCAGCAAGTATGACTATATGCTGGTAAACGGCGAACGCTATGACGTACTGTCGACGGAGCCCGGCTCGACGTTCGAGATCCCCGTCGAGGCCTTTGACACCGACCTGACCGTCATCGGCGACACCACCGCCATGAGTACGCCCCACGAGATCGAATACACCCTGAACTTCTCGTCTGCCAGCCTGCAGGCGGCGGGCGAATGAAGCCGCGGATCCTTGCGCTGCTGCTGGCGCTTTTGCTGCTGTGCGGCTGCGCCGCCCCGCAGAAGGCCCCGGCCGAGCAGCCCGCACCGGAGCAGCCCGCGGCCGCAGCCGCGTGGGACAGCCTGACGTTTGACCGCGCGCTGCCCCTCTCCTACGCCGAGCAGTTCACGGTTTCCTACGCGGGCGAGGACTATACGCGCATCACCATCGGCGAGGATCAGACGTTTCTGCTTGTGGCCGAGGGTGCGCCGGTCCCGGCGGGCGTGCCGGAGGACGTGACCGTCCTGCAGCAGCCGCTGGATCATATCTATCTCGTCGCCACGGCGGCGATGGACTTTTTCCGCGAGCTTGACGCCGTGGACCGCATCGCGCTCAGCGGCCAGAAGGAGTCGGACTGGTATATCGATGAGGCGAAAGCCGCCATGCAGGCCGGGACCATGGTCTACGCCGGAAAATATTCCGCGCCCGACTATGAGACCATCCTGGCAGAAGGCTGCGATCTTGCGATCGAAAACACCATGATCTATCACACGCCGGAGGTCGTCGAGCAGCTGGAGTCGGTCGGCGTGCCTGTGCTCATCGAGCGCTCGAGCTACGAATCGGACCCCCTCGGCCGCATAGAATGGCTGAAGCTCTACGGCGCGCTGGTCGGCAAGGAAGATGCGGCCTGCGCGGCCTATGACGCGCTGCTGCAGGATCTGCAGCCCGTGCTTGCGCAGGAGCCGGCGGGCAAGACCGTCGCCTTCTTCTACATCACCACGAGCGGCGCGGTCAACGTGCGCAAATCCGGCGATTATATCGCCAAGGCCATCCGGATGGCGGGCGGCGACTATGTCTCGTTTGACGAGAGCGGCGAGGAAAACGCCCTCTCGACCATGACCATCCAGATGGAATCGTTCTACGACGCCGCGGCGGACGCGGACGTGCTCATCTACAACAGCACCATCGATGGCGAGCTGGATTCGCTGGACGCTCTGCTGGCCAAAAGCCCGCTGCTCGCGGACTTCCGGGCCGTGCAGACCGGTAATGTCTGGTGCATCACCAAAAACTTTTATCAGGAATCGCTCGCGCTCGGCGAGCTGATCCTCGACGTCCACGCCGTTCTGAACGACAAGGACGCGGGCGATCTGCGGTTTCTGCGGAAACTATCATAATACAGGAGGAGCAGTATGGAAAAGACCCGGAGACTACGGACATGGGGCGGTTTTCTGCTGCTCCTTCTGCTGCTTTTGATTTTTTTGATCTGGAACATCCTCGCGGGGAGCGTCCGGCTCCCCGTGTCAGAAATATGGACGATCCTGCAGGGCGGGGGAGAACTCTCGCAGCGCAGGATCCTGCTGCAGATCCGCCTGCCGCGGCTGCTGGCGGCGCTGATCCTCGGCGGGGCTTTGTCGGTCTCGGGGTATCTGCTGCAGACGTTTTTTCATAACCCCATCGCGGGCCCCTTCGTCCTCGGCATCTCGTCCGGCGCGAAGCTGACGGTGTCGGTCACCATGGTCGCGCTGCTCAGCCGGGGGCTGGTGTCCACGTCGGCAGTGCTGATCGCGGCGGCGTTCGCGGGCGCGATGCTCTCGATGGGCTTCGTGCTGGCGATCTCCAGGAAGGTCCGGCGCATGAGCCTGCTCGTGGTCTGCGGCGTCATGATCGGCTATATCTGCACGGCGCTGACCGACTTTATCGTCACCTTCGCCGACGATTCCAACATCGTGAACCTGCACAACTGGTCGCTCGGCTCGTTCTCCGGCATGAGCTGGGAGAACGTGCGGACCATGGTGCTGGTCTGCGGCGCGGCGCTGGTGCTGTCTTTTTTCCTTTCCAAGCCCATCCGGGCCTACCAGCTGGGCGAGGTGTACGCGCAGAACATGGGCGTCCACCTGCGCGCGTTCCGCACGGCGCTGATCTTGCTCTCGAGCGTCCTGTCCGCCTGCGTGACGGCGTTCGCCGGGCCCATTTCCTTTGTCGGCATCGCCGTGCCGCACCTCATGAAATCCCTGTTCGGGACGGCCGAGCCGCTCATCCTCATCCCGGCGTCCTTCCTCGGCGGCGGCGCGTTCTGCCTGCTCTGCGATCTGATCGCCCGCACGGCCTTCGCGCCGACCGAGGTCAGCATCAGCTCCGTGACGGCCGTGTTCGGCGCGCCCATCGTCATCTACATGATGATCCACAGAAAGGCGGGATAACATGGAAGCCTATCTGCAGACAGAAGACCTTGCCGTCGGCTATCAGGGCAGGACCCTGATCGGCGAAATTTCACTTGCCGTGCAGCGCGGGAGGATCGTCACGCTCATCGGCCCGAACGGCTCCGGCAAGTCGACCATCCTCAAGACCATCGCCGGGCAGCTGCCGCGCATCGGCGGCGCCGCGTATTTGGACGGCGAGGAGCTGCGCGCGTGCAGCCGCAACGCCATCGCCCGCCGCATGGCCATCCTCATGACCGCCCGCATGGACCCGGAGCTCATGACCTGCCGCGACGTGGTCAGCAGCGGCCGCTATCCCTATACGGGAAAGCTCGGCATCCTGACCGCGGAAGACAGAAAGATCGTGGACGAGAGCCTGCGCCGCACCGACGCGGAGGCCTTTGCCGACCGGCCCTTCCAGGCCGTCAGCGACGGGCAGCGGCAGCGCATCCTGCTCGCCCGTGCGCTCTGCCAGCAGCCGGAGCTCATCGTGCTCGACGAGCCGACGAGCTATCTCGATATCCGCTATAAGCTGGAGCTGCTGACCATCCTCAAGCGCATGGTGCGCGAGGAGGATCTGGCTGTGCTCATGTCGCTGCACGAGCTGGATCTGGCGCGGCGTGTGTCCGACACCGTCGTGTGCGTCGCGGGCGACCACATCGACCGCGTCGGCCCGCCGGAGGAGATCTTCACGCGCGACTACATCGCAAAACTCTACCACATGGAGCCGGGGCGGTACGACCCCTGCTTCTCCACGCTGGATCTCATACCGTAGGGAGGACTATGGGAAAGAAAACAGGGACTTTTTATGCTGTCAGCGTCGGCCCCGGCGACCCGGAGCTGCTGACGATGCAGGCGGTCCGGACGCTGGAGCGCTGCGCTGTCATTGCCGCGCCGCAGACAGCCTCCGGCCATATGCTTGCGCTGGATATTGCCCGCGCGGCAGTAGATCTTCGCGGAAAAAAGATCCTGCCGCTGGCCTTTTCCATGTCGACGGACGCCGGGACGCGCGAAGCTTGCTGGCGTGCGGCCGCGGATGCCGTGGAAGCAGCGCTCGACGCGGGGGACGACGTTGCGCTCGTAAACCTCGGCGACGTTTCGCTCTACGCAACGGCGTATTATATTCTGGACCTGATCAGGGCCGACGGCTACGTCGCTGTCATGCTGCCCGGCGTTACGAGCATCTGCGCTGTCGCAGCACGTCTTGGACGCAGCCTGACCCGGATGGAGGAGCCGGTGCACATTCTCCCCGGCAGCGCCGATCTGGCTGACGCGCTGCGCCTGCCGGGAACGAAGGTACTCATGAAATCCGGCCGCGCCATCCGCGAAGCTGTGGACGCGATCGCGCAGGCGGGGCTTCTGGACCGGGCGGCGCTGGTGGCTGACTGCGGCCTGCCGACAGAGCAGGTCTGCGAAGATCTCCGGCAGCTGCCGGAGCAGCTGAGCTATTTTGCCACGATTCTCGTGCGCTGAAAGGGAGAACAGATGGAACAGAAGCTACCCCGGCTCGTGATCGCCGGGACGAACAGCGGCTGCGGGAAGACGACCGTGACCTGCGCCGTTCTGCAGGCGCTGGTAAACCGGGGGCTGAGCGTCGCCGCGGCCAAATGCGGCCCGGATTACATCGACCCCATGTTCCACAGCCGCATCATCGGCGCAAAAAGCGCGAATCTCGACCCTTTTTTCTTTGACGAGGCGACGCTCCGGTATCTGCTCGCGCAGAACGCCGCGGGCTGCGCCGTCACTATCATCGAGGGCGTCATGGGCTACTATGACGGCCTCGGCCTCACCACCACGCGCGCGAGCACCTGGGAGACCGCACAGAAGACCGCCAGCCCCACGATATTGGTCGTGAACGCGCGCGGCGCGGCGCTGTCCGTGCTGGCCGCGGTGCAGGGCTTTCTGCAGTTCCAGCCGCACAGCGGGATCCGCGGCGTCATCCTCAACGGCTGCACGGCCATGAGCTACGCGCCGCTGGCCAAAGAGCTCGAAGCGCGTTTCGGCATCCAAGCCTGCGGCTATCTGCCGCGCCTGCCGGCATGCACGCTCGAAAGCCGCCATCTCGGCCTCGTCACGGCTGCGGAGGTGGCGGACCTGCGCGAAAAGCTGCAGCGCCTCGCCGCCCAGGCGGAAACGAGCATCGATCTGGACCTGCTTCTGCGTCTGGCAAATGAAGCGCCGCCCCTTACTGTCTGCCCGCCGCCGCTGCCGGAAGCGGGCGAGCCTGTCCGCATCGGCGTGGCGCGCGACCGGGCGTTCTGCTTTTACTATGAAGACAGCCTCGCGCTGTTATCGTCGCTCGGCGCGGAGCTCGTGCCCTTCAGCCCGCTGGAGGACCCGGTGCTGCCGGAGGGGCTGCACGGGCTGTACCTCGGCGGCGGCTATCCGGAGCTTTCCGCCGCGCAGCTGAGCGAAAACGCCTCCATGCGCGAAAGCGTCCGCGCCGCCGTGCAGAAAGGCGTGCCCTGCATCGCCGAGTGCGGCGGGTTCATGTACCTGCTGGACGCCATCGGCAGTTATCCGATGGCCGGCGCGATCCCCGGCCGCAGCTTTGACGCCGGGAAGCTCACGCGCTTCGGCTACCTGACGCTGACCGCGCAGCGGGACAATCTTCTTTGCCGTGCGGGCGAGTCGATCGCCGCGCACGAATTTCACCGCTGGGACGCGGACGACCCCGGCGAGGCCTTCCTGGCCGAAAAGCCCTCCGGCCGCCGCTGGCCCTGTGTCCACGCGACCGGGACGCTCTATGCGGGCTACCCGCATTTCCACTTTTACGCGAACCCCGCCTTCGCCGCGAATTTTCTAGCCGCCTGTCGAAAGGAGAAGCACCGCCATGCTTGAGACCTGCAGACCCATGGACATCGAAGCGCGCAGCTTCGAGATCATCACCGAGCTTCTGGGCGACCGGGAACTCGACCCGGAAAACGCGCCTGTCATCAAGCGCGCCATCCACACCACCGCGGACTTTGACTACGCCGACAACCTCGTCTTCTCGCCCCACGCCGTGCAGGCAGGGCTCGAAGCCCTGCGGTCCGGCTGCGATATCGTCACCGATACCCAGATGGCGAAGGCCGGGATCAATAAGACCATCCTCGCCTCCCTCGGCGGCGAGGTCCACTGCTTCATGTCCGACCCCGACGTCGCGGCCGAGGCAAAGTCGCGCGGCGTGACCCGCGCCTGGGTCTCGATGGAGAAGGCCGCGCAGCTCAAAAAGCCCTGTATCTTCGCCATCGGCAACGCGCCGACGGCGCTGGTATCGCTCGACGCGCTCATGGCGGCGGAGCTGCTCCGGCCTGCGCTGCTGATCGGCGTGCCGGTCGGCTTCGTGAACGTGGTCGAGAGCAAGGAGCTGATCATCGAGGGCGGCCGCGCGCCCTATATCGTCGCCCGCGGGCGCAAGGGCGGCAGCAACGTCGCCGCCGCCATCTGCAACGCCCTGCTCTACCAGATCCGGCGATAACATGGAGGAATACATCGTCAAGGACGGAAAAAAGCTCCGTCTCGGCTATACGACCGGCTCCTGCGCCGCCGCGGCGGCAAAGGCCGCGGCCTACATGCTGCTGACCGGCCGGGATGCCCCGACGGTCGACCTGCTGACGCCCAAGGGCATCGCCCTGACGCTGCCGGTTTTGCAGACGGCCCGCGGCGCGGACTTCGTCTCCTGCGCCATCCGCAAGGACAGCGGCGACGACCCCGACGTGACGCGTGACACGCTGATCTTCGCCCGCGTGCAGAAGACCGACGCCCCCGGCGTCACGATCGACGGCGGCGCGGGCGTCGGCCGCGTCACAAAGCGCGGGCTCGACCAGCCGGTAGGCGCGGCGGCCATCAATTCCGTGCCCCGCCGCATGATCGAAGAGAACGTGCGGGCGATCATGCGCCTGTGCGAGTTTCCCGGCGGATTGTCGGTCGTCATTTCCGTGCCGGCGGGCGAGGCACTGGCCCAGAAGACCTTCAATCCCCGCCTCGGCATCACCGGCGGCATCTCCATCCTCGGCACGACCGGCATCGTCGAGCCCATGAGCGAGCAGGCGCTCGTCGACACCATTCGCGTCGAGCTGCGCCAGCGGCGGGCGGACGGGGCCAACTATATCCTGCTGACCCCCGGCAACTACGGCGCGGACTACATCCGCGGCGCCATCGGCCTCGACCCGAAGACGGCCGTCCTGACCAGCAACTTCATCGGCGACGCGCTGGAAAGCTGCCGGGAGCTGGGCTTCCGGGGTGCGCTGCTCGTCGGGCATATCGGCAAGCTCGTGAAGCTCGCGGGCGGAATGTGGAATACGCACTCCCGCTTCGGCGACTGCCGCATGGAGCTGCTCGCCGCCCACGCCGCGGCGCTGGGGCTGCGGCAGGAGAAGACGCAGGAGCTGCTGCTTTGCGTCATGTGCGACGACGCGCTGCGCATCTTGCGGGAGGAGGGGCTGTATGCGCCGCTTCTTTCCCGGCTGGCAGAGCGCATCGAGGTCCAGCTGCAGCAAAAATGCGGGCCGATGGCCGCCGGCGCGATCGTTTTTTCAAAGGAATACGGCTGCCTGTGCCAGACCGCACAGGCGCAGGCTCTGTTGGAGAAAATAAAGGAGAACTGAAATGGTACATTTTGTCGGCGCCGGGAGCGGCGCGGCCGATCTCATCACCGTGCGCGGGGCAAGGCTCCTCGGCGAGGCGGACGTGGTCATCTACGCGGGCTCGCTGGTGAACCCGGCGCTTTTGTCCTACACGAAGCCGGGCTGCGAGATCCATAACAGCGCGAAAATGACCCTCGAGGAGGTCATCGCCGTCATCCGCGCCGCCGAAGCGGCGGGGAAGACGACCGTCCGCCTGCACACCGGCGACTCCAGCATCTACGGCGCGGTACGTGAGCAGTTTGACGAGCTGGAAGCGCTCGGCATCGCCTATGACGTCTGCCCGGGTGTGAGTGCCTTCTGCGGCGCGGCCGCGGCATTAAAAGCAGAATACACCTTGCCGGATGTCAGCCAAACGGTTATTATAACAAGAGCGGCGGGCCGCACGCCTGTCCCGGCGCGCGAGTCCATCCGCGCCCTGGCCGCCCATCGGGCGACGATGGTGCTCTTCCTCAGCACCTCGCTTACCGAAAAGCTGCAGGAGGACCTGCTCGCGGGCGGCTATGAAGCGCAGACCCCGGCCGCCGTCGTGTACAAGGCGACGTGGCCGGAGGAGAAGATCTTCCGCTGCACCGTCGGCACGCTCCACAGGACTGTGACGGAAAACGGCCTGACCAAGACGTCTTTGATCGTCGTGGGCGGGTGTCTGGGAGACACCTATCTGCGGTCGCTCCTGTACCACCCGGGCTTCACGACCGAATTCCGGGAGGCGACGCAATGAAGCTCGCCGTCTTTGCCTACACTCGCGCGGGCTGCCGGACGGCCGGGCGTGTCTGCCGGGCTCTGCCGGAGGCGGAGCGCTGCTGCTATGCGCCGCCCCGGCTCGAAGCGCCGGGCTTTGCCGCGCTGGACGCGGGCGTCTATGGCGAGGCCTTTGCCAATATGGACGCGCTGATCTTTGTCGGCGCCTGCGGCGTCGCGGTGCGGAGCATCGCGCCCTTCGTCCGCGATAAAAAGACGGACCCGGCCGTTTTGTGCCTCGACGAGCGTGCAAGCTTCGTCATTCCGCTCCTCTCCGGCCACATCGGCGGCGCGAACGCGCTGGCCGCGCGTCTGGCCGGCACCCTCGGCGCGAAAGCCGTCATCACCACCGCGACGGACGTGAACGGGAAATTCGCCGTTGACGCCTGGGCCGCGCAGAACGGCTGCGCGATCGAAGACTTTGCGCTTGCCAAACGCTTCGCGGCTGAAATTTTGGAGCACGATCTGCCGCTTTGCAGCGAGTTTCCGGTCTGCCCGCCCCTGCCCGGCGGCGTGGTTGCCGCGGCGGAGGGGCCGTTCGGCGTCTACATCGGCTGCCGGACCGAATCGCCGTTCGGCGTGACGCTCCGCCTCATCCCCAGAAAGCTCCGCGTCGGCCTCGGCTGCCGCCGCGGGACCGAGCAGGCGGCCATCGAGGCTGCCGTCCGGCAGGTCTTCCGGGAGAACCGGCTGGCGCTGGCCGCCATCTCCGGCGTCTCGTCGATCGATCTCAAGCAGGACGAGCCGGGGCTGCTCGCCGCCTGCCGCGCAAACGGCTGGCAGGCCCGGTTTTATTCCGCGGCGCAGCTGCGCGCCGTACCGGGCAGCTTTACGGGCTCGCGCTTCGTCGCCTCCGTCACAGGCGTGGATAACGTCTGTGAGCGCGCGGCGCTCTATGGCGGCGGGCGGCTGCTGGTGCAAAAACAGGCGCTGGGCGGCGTGACCGTCGCCGTCGCCGAGGAACCTTGGGAGGTACGCTTTGGGTAAGGTACAGATCGTGGGCATCGGCCCCGGCAACTTTGAAAATATGACCATCCGCGCCGACCGCGCGCTGGCCGCGTGCGACGTGATCGTGGGCTACCCGGTCTACGTCGACCTGGTCAAGGACCGCTATCCCGGCAAAGAGCTGCTTGCCACCCCCATGACGCAGGAGGCCAAACGCTGCCGCATGGCGCTCGAGCTGGCCGCGGCAGGGAAGACCGTCTGCCTGGTCTGCTCCGGCGACAGCGGCATCTACGGCATGGCCGCGCTGGTCTATCAGCTGCGCGGCGAGGCGCAGGAGCCGGAGGTGGAGGCCATCCCCGGCCTCACCGCCGCGTGCAGCGGCGGCGCGCTGCTGGGCGCGCCGCTGACGCATGATTTTGCCGTCGTCAGCCTCTCCGACCGCCTCACGCCATGGGAAACGATCGAAAAGCGGCTGCTGTGCGCCGCTGAGGCGGATCTGACCATCGTCTTATATAACCCCGCCAGCCACGGCCGGCCGGAGCACCTGCACCGCGCGTGCGGGATTTTGCTCCGTGTACTGCCGGAGGACCGGCTCTGCGGCATCGTCCGCTGCATCGGCCGCGAGGGCGAGAGCCGCCGCGTGCTGACGCTCGGCGAACTCAAAACGGCGCAGGTCGACATGTTCTGCACCGTCTTTATCGGCAACGCCGCCGCGCAGGCGGTCGGCGGGAATTTTATCACACCGAGGGGATACCGCGATGTATAAGCTCTGTGTCTTCGGCGGCACGACGGAGGGCCGCGAGCTGGTCGAATTTTTAAATACGCAGCCCTGCCGCGTGACGGCCTGCGTCGCCACGGAATACGGCCAGACCCTCCTGCCGGAGGGCGAAAACCTGACCGTCTCAGCCCGGCCCCTGCCGGTCGGGGAGATCGGAGCTCTGCTGCAGGCCGAACGCTTCGATCTGGTGATCGATGCCACGCATCCCTACGCCGCGTCGATCACCAAGAGCATCGCGGCCGCCTGTGAAGCGGCCGGAGTAGAGCACTGGCGGCTGCTGCGCGGCGCGTCTGAAGCGCCGGAGGACGCGGTGTTCGCAGAAAATACGGACGAAGCCGTCCGCTTCCTGTCCGGAACGGAGGGGAACATCCTCCTCACGACCGGCAGCAAGGAATTATCGAAATTTGCCGCCCTGCCGGACTTTGCCGCGCGCTGCTGGGCGCGCGTGCTGCCGCTGCCCGCTTCGCTGGAGGCCTGCGGCGCGGCGGGGCTCAGCCCGTCCCATATTTTTGCCCTGCAGGGGCCGTTCTCCCGGGAGATGGACGAGGCCATGCTGCATAGGACGGGCGCGCGCTGGCTCGTTACCAAAGACGGCGGCGCGGCCGGCGGCTTTCAGGAAAAGGCCGCCGCGGCCAGGCACGCCGGGGCGCGCCTGCTCGTCATCGGCCGCCCCGCGCAGGAGACGGGAAGCTCGCTTCCTGAGACCATCGGCGCCCTGTGCGCCCGCTTCGGCTTTTCCTGCCGCCCGCGGGTGACAGTCGTTGGCATCGGCCCCGGCAGCGAGGCCGCGCAGACCGGCGAGGTCCGCGCGGCGATCCGTGCGGCGGACGCGCTGATCGGCGCGCGGCGGATGCTGGAGGCCGTCGCCCGGCCCGGCCAGCTGGCGCTGGACGCCATCGCGCCGGAGGCGATCGCGGATCGCATCCGCGAGCATCCGCAGTGCCGCCGCTTCACCGTCGTCATGTCGGGCGACACCGGCTTTTTCAGCGGCACGAAGAAGCTCCTGCCGCTGCTGCAGGACTGCGAAACGACCGTCCTTCCGGGCCTAAGCTCGCTCAGTTATCTCTGCGCCCGCCTCGGCGTCAGCTATGAGTCCGTTGTGCCCGTCAGCCTCCACGGCCGGGTGCACGATATCGTCCCGGACGTGCGCCGGAACAGAACCGTATTCGTCCTCGTCGGCGGCGAGGGCGGCATGGCCGCCCTCTGCCAGAGGCTCACTGGAGCCGGACTTGGTCAGGTCCGCGTCAGCGTCGGTGAGCGGCTGAGCTACCCGGATGAGCGCATCACCCGCGGCACGGCCGCGGAACTGGCGGAGCGGACGTTCGACAGGCTCAGCGTCGCCCTGCTCGAAAATCCGTCGCCCGACGCCGTCGTCACCCACGGCCTGCCGGACGAGCGCTTTCAAAGAAGCCTCGCCCCCGGCCACGTCGTGCCCATGACCAAGAGCGAGGTGCGCAGCGTCTGCCTGTCCAAGCTGCAGCTGACGGCGGACGCCGTCTGCTGGGACGTGGGCGCGGGCACCGGCTCGGTCGCCATCGAGATGGCGCTGCAGGCTGCGCGCGGCAGCGTCTGGGCCATCGAGCGCGAGGCGGACGCCCTGACGCTTCTGGAGCAGAACCGCGCCGCCTTCGGCGCGGAAAACCTGCGCCTCGTCTCCGGCAGCGCGCCGGAGGCCTGCCGCGAGCTGCCCGCGCCAACGCACGCCTTCCTCGGCGGCACCGGCGGGCAGGTGCGCGAGATCCTGCAGCTGCTGCTCGAAAAAAATCCGCACGTGCGCATCGTGGCGACGGCCGTCACGCTCGAATCCGCTGCCGCGCTGACGGCGTGCATGCGGGAATTCGAGTTCTGCGAATGCGTCTCGCTGTCCATCGCCAAAGCCCGCGCGGCGGGGCCCTATCACCTGATGGCCGGACAGAACCCCATCTACATCTTTACGCTGCAGAATGGAGGAAACACGCCTTGAAATGGTCCCTTTTCGCCCTTTTGATCGGCTTCGGCATCGATCTTATCGTGGGCGACCCGCATGGGATGCCGCACCCCGTCGTCGGGATCGGCAAGCTGATCTCGCTGCTCGAGCGGCGGTTCCGCGCGCTGTTTCCCAAGACAGCGCGCGGCGAGATCTTCGCGGGCGCGTGCATCTGGCTGTGCACGGTTCTCGTCTCGGCGGGGCTCCCGGCGCTCATCCTCTATGGCGCGCAGCGGGTGTCCGTCTATCTGCGCCTCGCGCTCGAGAGCGTGATGTGCTGGCAGGTCCTCGCGGTCAGATCTTTGCGGGAGGAGAGCATGCGCGTCTATGCTGCCCTGCAGACGGGAAGCCTCTCTGCCGCGCAGCAGGCGGTAAGCATGATCGTCGGCCGCGATACCGCGCGGCTGGATGCCGCGGGCGTCACCCGGGCCGCCGTCGAGACTGTGGCGGAAAACACGTCCGACGGCGTCATCGCGCCGCTTCTGTATCTCGCGCTCGGCGGCGCGCCGCTGGGCTTTTTCTACAAGGCCGTCAACACGATGGACTCGATGCTCGGCTATGTGGAGCCTCCGTATAAAAATATCGGCCTCGTCCCGGCGAAGGCGGACGATGTGCTGAATTTCATCCCCGCGCGGCTGTCGGCGCTGTTTCTGCTGGCCGCGGGCGCGATTCTAGGCTTAGACGCGAAGAACGGCTGGCGCATCTTCCGGCGCGACCGGTACCGGCACGCGAGCCCGAACTCCGCGCAGACGGAGTCGGTCTGCGCGGGCCTGCTCGGCCTGCGCCTCGCGGGCGACGCGTGGTACCACGGCGTCCTGCACAAAAAGCCGTATATTGGCGACGAGCGCCGCGCCATTGAGCCGGACGATATCCCGCGCGCCTGCCGGCTGATGACGGCCGCGGCCATCCTTGCCCTGCTCGCGTGCGCAGGGGTCAAAGCGCTCTGCATCTTCCTCTGTAACCGCTGACGAAGGAGACCAGCCTATGCTCTACAACACGCAAAATCCGCATGGCGGCGACGTCTACGGCGCCGCCGTCACGCTCGATTTTTCCTCCAATGTCCATCCGCTCGGCACGCCGCCAGGCGTCGTCGAGGCGATCCGCGCCGCGGCCGCACAGGTGCGGCAGTACCCGGATCCCTACTGCCGCGCATTGACCGCGGCCATTGCCGCGCATGAGGGCGTGCCGCAGCCGTATGTACTCTGCGGCGGCGGTGCGGCGGAGCTCATCTATGCTTACTGCGACGCCCTGCGCCCGCGTCTGGCGGCAGAATTCGCGCCGACGTTTTCGGAATACCGCACGGCGGCCGCGCATTTCGGCGCGCAGCTCGCGCAGCATCCCCTCCGCGCGCCGGACTTCCTGTCGGACGAGGGGCTGCTCGCCTTTTTAAAGGAGCGGAAGCCGGACGTGCTGTTCTTGTGCACGCCCAACAACCCCACCGGCGTGACCCTCCCGCGAGGGCTTTTGGAAGCTGCCCTGCGCATCTGCCGCGCGCAGGGCACGCGCGTGCTGCTCGACGAGTGCTTTCTGGACTTTACGGACGCGGCGAGCGCCAAGAACCTGCTGGAGGCATATCCGAACCTGCTGATCCTGAAGGCGTTCACCAAAAATTACGCCCTTGCGGGCGTGCGCGCGGGCTACTGCCTGACGGCGGACAGGCAGCTGCTCGAGAAAATGTCCGCCTGCTCGCAGCCGTGGAACGTCTCGGTCCCGGCGCAGGCGGCGGCGCTTGCCGCCCTGCGCGAGCCGGACTGGCCGGCAAAGGCCCGCCCGCTGATCGCGGCGCAAAGGGCCGTGCTCACCGCGGACCTCACGGCCCTCGGCCTGACGGTCTGCCCGTCGCAGGCCAATTATCTGCTGTTCCGCGGCCCAGCCGGGCTGGACACCGCGTTGCTGCGGCAGAAGATCGCCATCCGCAGCTGCGCGAATTACCCCGGCCTCGGCGAGGGCTGGTACCGCACGGCGGTGCGGCTGCCGGAAGAAAATGAAGCGCTGCTGGACGCTCTGCGGCGCGGGATGGAGGAACTGTCATGGCGCTGAATCTGATGCTGCAGGGGACGATGTCCAACGCGGGCAAGAGCCTGCTTGCCGCCGCCCTCTGCCGGATCTTTAAGCAGGACGGCTATCGTGTCGCGCCCTTCAAGAGCCAGAATATGGCCCTCAACTCGTTCATCACCGCCGCGGGCGGCGAGATGGGCCGTGCGCAGGTCGTGCAGGCCGAGGCCGCGGGCCTCGCGCCCGACGTGCGCATGAACCCGATCCTTCTGAAGCCGACGACCGATGTCGGCAGCCAGGTGATCGTGAACGGGCAGGTCGTGGGCAACATGCGCGCGATGGAGTATTACCGCCGCAAGCGTGAATTCCTCCCGGCCGTGCTGGATGCCTACGCGGGTCTGGACAGGGAATACGACGTGCTCGTCATCGAGGGCGCGGGCAGCCCGGCGGAGATCAACCTCAAGCAGGACGACTTCGTCAACATGGGCCTTGCGAAGCTGGTGGACGCGCCGGTGCTGCTGATCGGCGATATCGATCGCGGCGGCGTCTTCGCCCAGCTCTACGGCACCATCGCCCTGCTGGAATCGGACGAGCGTGCGCGGGTCAAGGGCACCATCATCAACAAATTCCGCGGCGACCGCGCGATCCTCGAGCCGGGCCTAAGGCAGCTCGAGGCGCTCTGCGGCGTGCCGGTGGCGGGCGTCGTGCCCTACACGCGGGTGGATATCGATGAGGAAGACAGCCTCACCGAGCGTTTTTCCCGAACCGCGGGGCGCAAGCTCCTGGATCTGGCCGTGATCCGCCTGCCGCGCATCTCCAATTTTACTGATTTTTCTCCCTTTGAGCGCTATGCGAACGTCTCGCTGCGCTATATCTCCTCCGTCGGCGAGCTCGGCACGCCGGACATGATCCTTCTGCCCGGCACCAAGAGCACCATCGCCGACCTCAGCTGGCTCCGCCAGTCTGGGCTCGAGGCTGCCATCTGCAAGGAGGCCGCGCGCGGCACGCCCGTCTTCGGCGTCTGCGGCGGCTATCAGATGCTGGGCCGCAGCGTCTCGGACCCGGACGGCGTGGAGGCCGCGGGCCTGACGCGGATCCGCGGGCTGGGGCTTCTGGACATGGACACCGTCTTCCACGACGAAAAGGTCCAGCGGCAGACCGCCGGCACGTTTTCCGGCGTGCAGGGGCTGCTCTCCGGCCTCAACGGCCTCGGCTACGAGGGCTACGAGATCCACATGGGCCAGAGCGCGTCGGCCATGCCGCCGCTGGCCGGGTCCGGCAGCGTCTACGGCAGCTATATCCACGGCGTGTTCGACGCGCCGGGCGTCGCCGATGCCATCCTCCGCGCGCTCTGCGCGCGCCGCGGGATCGACGCGTCGGCCCTCGGCAGCTTCGATGCGCAGGCCTACAAGGAGCGGCAGTACGACCTGCTGGCGGACGCCGTCCGCCAGGGCCTCGATATGGACTACGTCTACCGCGTCCTGCACCGGAAGGCATAAAATAAGCGGCGCACCCGCCCGGGTGCGCCGCCTGTCTTTTATGCAGCGGCCGCCGGACTGAAGAGCGGAACGCTGCGCCCGATATACATGGGAGAGCATTTTGGGGATAGCAATGCCTGCGCTGTTGCGATATAATACACACGAATGCGGCGGCATCGCAGACCACCCGAGCAAATGGAGCAGCCGGTTTTGCAAAGCGTCCCGCAGAAAAATGCCGTCAGGCGGCAGCATGGAAAAACAGAGAGGCAGCGATCATGTACTTATGGATCCTCGCGGCGGTGGCCGCTTATTTTATCAAGGGCCTGTGCGGCTTTGCCAATACGCTGGTGTTTACGTCGATCCTGAGCTTCGGCGTGCCGAACGCCAACATTTCTCCGATCGACCTGCTGCTGGGCTATCCGACCAACCTGATCCTGACGTGGAAGAACCGCAGGAGCCTTGACCCGAAGGTCTATCTTCCGCTGGCGGCGCTGGTGCTGGCGGGCAGCATCCCCGGCGCGTTTTTGCTCAAGCATGTGGACGCCAGAGCCGTCAAGGTGCTGTTCGGCGTTGTTGTAGCGGTCTTGGGCGCGGAAATGTTTTCGCGGGAGTACAGCAAAAAGCGTCTGCGCTCCTCTAAAATCGTGCTGGCGATCATCGGCGTGACGGCGGGCGTGCTGTGCGGTCTGTTCGGCGTGGGCGCGCTGCTGGCCGCCTATGTCAGCCGCGTGACCGAGGACGGCGGTTCGTTCAAGGCAAATATCAGCGCGGTATTTATCGTGGACAACACGTTCCGCATCGTGCTTTACAGCGTATTGGGCCTGCTGACATTCGACACCCTGAAAACAGCCCTGCTGCTGCTCCCGTTCGCGCTCGCAGGGCTGTTCCTCGGCATGAAGTGCAGCAGCCGCATGAACGAATCGCTCGTCAAAAAGATCACGTCCATCCTGCTGGTGCTGTCCGGCATTTCGCTGATCCTGAAAAATCTGTAAGGGGTGACAGCTATGGTTTTTGCATATGGAGAGACGGAGCTTGCCTGGCTGCGGAAAAAGGACAAGCGGCTCGGCGAGATCATCGACCGCATCGGGCACGTCGACCGCGCGGTGGATCCGGACCTGTTTTCCGCCGTCATCCACCACATCATCGGTCAGCAGATCTCCATGAAGGCCCAGGCGACGATCTGGCAGCGGATGCAGGATGCGCTGGGGGCAGTCAGCGCGGAAACGATCTTAGCTGCGGGCGTGCCAGAGCTGCAGTCGCTCGGCATGACCTTCCGCAAGGCGGAATACATCACGGACTTCGCCGAAAAGGTCCACACCGGCGCGTTCGACCTGGACGCCGTGGCGCATATGCGCGACGCAGACGCCATCCGGGCGCTCAGCAGCCTCAAGGGCATCGGCGTCTGGACGGCGGAGATGATCCTGCTGTTCTGCCTGCAGCGCCCGGATATCCTGAGCTACGACGATCTTGCCATCCAGCGCGGCCTGCGCATGGTCTACCACCACCGCGCGATCGACCGCCGGCTGTTTGAAAAATACCGCCGCCGCTACAGCCCATACGGCAGCGTGGCCAGCCTCTACCTCTGGGCCGTCTCCGGCGGCGCGATCCCGGAGCTGAAGGACTACAAGCCGAAAAGCAAACGGGAGGCGCACTGACATGGTTTACACCACAGAATACCTCTCCCCCCTCGGCACGATCACGCTGGCGTGCGACGAGGAGGCCATCATCGGCCTCTGGTTCAACGGACAGAAGCACTTCGGCAACATCCTGCCCAGGCAGACCGAGCGGCAGGAGCGGCCGCTGTTCCAGGACGCCCGGCGCTGGCTGGACGTTTATTTCTCCGGCCGCGCGCCGGATCACCTGCCGCCCCTGCGGTATGACTCCACCCCCTTCCGCAGGCAGGTCTGCGAGATCATGCTGACGATCCCCTACGGAAGCACCATGACCTATGGCCAGATCGCCGCTGAGGTCGCCAGACGGCAGGGGCTTGCAAACATGTCCGCGCAGGCCGTCGGCGGCGCGGTGGGGCATAACCCGATCTCGCTGATGATCCCGTGCCACCGTGTCGTTGGCACGAACGGAAGCCTGACCGGCTACGGCGGCGGGATCGCGCGGAAGGTGAAGCTGCTGGAGCTGGAGCATGCGGACATGCACCGCTTTTTCGTGCCGAAGACCGGCACGGCACTTTGACAGGAGGGAACAGGATCATGAAAAACGTTGCGGCCGCGACCCGGAAAATGATCGGATTTTACCACGGAAACAGGCATGATATCGCCCATTTCCTCAAGGTCTGGGCCATGGCGAAGACCATCGGCGAGTTGGAAGGGCTGGACGGGCACACGCAGGAGGTGCTGGAGCTGGCCGCCGTGGTGCACGATATCGCCTGCCCGCTGTGCCGGGAGAAATACGGCGATACCAACGGCAAGCATCAGGAGCTGGAGAGCCCGCCGCTGGTGGAGGCGTTCTTTGCCGATCTGCCCGTCAGCCGCGCGGACGTGGACCGCATCAGCTGGCTGGCTGCGCACCACCATACCTATACGAACGTGGACGGCCCGGACCACCGGATCCTGCTCGAGGCGGATTTCCTCGTCAACGCGGATGAGGGCGCCTGCGCCCGCCCCGCCATCGAGACCATGCGCGAGCGCGTCTTCCGGACCCCTTCCGCGATCCGCCTGCTCGATACGATCTACCTGACATAACAGACGCAGCGCCCGCCCGGCTCCCCGGGCGGGCGCTGCCCGGTTTGCGGCGATTTTCTTTAAATTTTGGCGCGGATCGGGCGCTTTCCGTCTTGAAAAGTGCGTGCGGCGGTGCTAGAATATCCTTGAAAAAACGGTCCGGAGCGGGGCAGGCCCGCGGCGGCTTTTTTGTGCCGCGACGGTTAGAAATATCTAACTGAGAAACAGCGGCTGCCGCAGGGGCCAAAACAGCGGGAAAATGAAGACACAGAAGGAAACGGAAATGATCGGTCAGGTACTTCTGGAGGGGCTGGGCCTTGGCGTGCTGCTGGTCCTTGTGTGCGCAGTCGGCATTCGTAAGGGCGCGGTGGGCATGGTCCACCTCTATCACGCCGACGTGCAGGAGCGCTGCGTCGAGCTGGGCCTTACGACCCATGAAGCCATCCGGAAAAACAGTTTGCGCTTCAAGTGCATCTGCATGCCGGGGTATATCGCCTACGTGCTGATCTGCGTGTACGCGGTCAACGGCGCGCGGGGCTTTCTGCCCGGCTTCTGGCAGCTGCTCGTCATTTTGTCGGTCATGAACGTGATCGACCGGTTCCTCATCGACGACTGGTGGGTCGGCCATACCAAGGCCTGGACCATCCCCAGCACAGAGGACCTCAAGCCCTATATCACCGGCAAGGACAAGGCACGCAAATGGCTCTTCGGCACCGCCGGGATGGCCGTGATCTCCGCGATCCTCGCGGGCCTCATGGCGCTGCTCGTGCGCTGAAAAGGAGGACCGCATGAAACGAAAAGAAGCGATCCGCAGCGCGTACCGCCTGACGGGCAGCAGCAGCTTTTACGACGGCATGATGACCTGCTCCACGCTGCCGGGCAGGCTGGTGTGCCGTCTGGTCTGGGATATGGACAAGCAGATGTGCAGCGAGTATCAGGAAAAAGCCCTGTCCGGCATCCCGGAGGATTTTTCCGGGCGGCTGCTGGAGGTCCCGGTCGGGACGGGCATCCTCACCATGCCGCTCTATCAGACGCTGCCCAAGGCAGAGGTCACCTGCCTCGATTACTCGCCGGACATGATGGCGCAGGCGAAGGAAAAGGCGGACCGGCTGAGACTGCAGAACGTCTCGTTCAGGCAGGGGGATGTGGGCGCGCTTCCGTTTGAGGACGGCAGCTTTGACGCGGTACTCTCGCTCAATGGCTTCCACGCCTTCCCCGACAAGGAGGCGGCCTACCGCGAGACCTTCCGGGTGCTGCGCCCCGGCGGAACGTTCTGCGGCTGCTTTTACGTGTCGGGTGCGTGCCGGCGGACAGACCGGCTCATCCGGCGCGACTGTCATGAATCTCGCCTGTGGGCTCGATACCCGCTGCTACCGGATGCAGGGCTACGCCCACTGGTATAACCTCGACCTGCCCGAGACCATCGCGGTGCGCGAAGCGCTCCTGCCGGAGAGCGGCAGCATCTCGCAGCTCGCCATGTCTGCCATGGACGATTGGGGCGTGGCGGTCGAGGGGCCGTCCGGCCCGGCGCTCGTCATCATCGAGGGCCTGACCATGTACCTGACGCAGGCGGACGTGCAGCGCATCTTCGCCGTGATCGCCGGGCGCTTCCCCGCGGCCACGGTGTTCACCGAGACGATGAACCCCATGGTCGTCAAACGTTTCAAGGAAAAATCGATCGAGGGCAGCAAGGCAAAATTCACCTGGGGCGTCAAGGACGGCCGGGCGCTCGCCGCCCTGCTGCCGGGCTTCCGGCTCGCGGGCGAGCACTGCCTGACCGAAGGCATGGCGGCCTTCGTGCCCGTCTACCGGCTGCTCGATAAGCTCCCGCTGATCCGGAACATCTCCAACCGCATCGTCGTCCTCCAGGGGACCGGCGAAGAGGAACAGCCCGAATGCGGAGGTGCCAAAGCATGAAGATCTATCCCTTCGGCGCGCCGGATGCTATCGACGTGTCCGGCGCAGTGGATCGAGCTGGTCACGCGCATTGCGGAAGGGAAGGAAGAACGATGAAGGATACCTATCTGGCCAAGGATTTCCGGGCGACGGCCGCCCGGTACTTTCCCGCGCAGGCGGCCGCACTGAATGCCGCCTTCGACGCGCGTCTGCAGGCCCTGCGGGCAGATAACGCCGCGGCGGGCAAGGAAAAGCAGTTCCATCTGGAAAACCAGATTCTGCCCGGCATCGCAGCCTATGAGACGCTGCAGACCGTCATGCCGAAGGAAGAAGCCCTGCAGACAGTCCACGGCTATGTGGAGCAGCGCGCCTGGAAGCTCCGGAAGCTCTTCCTCGCCCTGATGCGCATCCCCGGCCTGCCCCGGAAAACGCCGGGGATCTTCACGAAGCAGACCCGGCGGATGTTCGGCGAGGCGGCGGGCTTTGAGGCCCGGGAGATCGAGACCACCGGCGGCGTCTGGCGCATCGACATGATAAAATGCCCCTATCACGACGCCTGCGTGCACTACGGCTGCCCGGAGCTTTGCCCCTGCTTCTGCGACAGCGACGATATCACCTACAACGACCTGCACCCCGACCTTCTCTGGCGCCGCACCAGGACCCTCGGCCGCGGCAACGACTGCTGCGACTTCTGCCTGAAGCTCCGGTAGGTGCAGGGGTTCCAGTTCTTTTTTACCGGAAGGAGGCATACCCATGTCGTTTTTGGAAAATACCCGCCGCCCGGCCGGGCTGGGCGGCAAGCTCATGGTCCGCATGATGAACGTCGGCCACCGCGCGCTGGCGCGCTGGGGCCTGCGGTTCCTGCTGCTTTCTGCGGACGCAAAGGTCCTCGACTGCGGCTGCGGCGGCGGGGCGAACATCCGGACGCTCCTGAAAAAATGCCCGCAGGGCATCGTCAAGGGCGTTGATATTTCTGACGTGAGCGTCACGACGGCGCGGCGCGTCAACCGCAGCGCCATCGCGGACGGCCGCTGCGCTGTATGGCAGGGGAGCGTGGACGAGCTGATCTTTGCCGCGGACTGGTTCGACGCCGTCACGGCGTTTGAGACGGTCTATTTCTGGCCGGACCTGCCAAAAAGCTTCCGCGAGATCCGCCGCGTGCTGCGCCCCGGCGGCACGCTTCTCATCTGCAACGAATGCAGCGGCGACGCGCCCGGGGACGAGGCGTGGACAAAAAAGATCGCCGGCATGCGGATCTACCCCGCCGCCGAGCTGCAGCGGCTGCTGGAGCAAGCTGGCTTCCGCAGGATCCAGATCCATAAGACCTCCCGTTGGCTCTGCCTCACCGCCCAAAAGCCTGATTGAGGGTACCGACCCGACGAACGGCAAAGCCGTCAGCCATCCGGCTGACGGCTTTTGCTGACGGACGCGCCCGTCCACGCGGAAAACGCCAGCCGGACCGGCGCGTCCTTGTCCGGGGAGAGCGCCTCGATGGCCTGCAGAAGCGGAAGTATTCCTCCGCGCCCAGGCACGGCGCCTGCCGCGCGAACAGATCCTCCGGCAGCCCGGCCTTTTTCAGGACCTGCTCCACGCAGAAGCCCATAGCGGAGAGATAGTCCCGGTAAGCTCTGCCGATCAGAAAATTTGTCATGCGAAGCCCTCCTTCTGGCCTCTATCATATCTGAAAACCGTGCGCGCCGCAAGCGCCTTGCCGCATCAGCTGAATGTCCGGAGGACCCAGTCGAACACGCGGTCGCCGAAGAGCCGGTGGGTCCAGACCATCGGCTTTGCGCCGAACCCGACCAGATAGCGCATGCGGGGCCGGCGCTTGGTGACGGCCTTGCGGACCGTTTTTGCGATCAGCGCTGGCTTGGAGAGCAGATCGCCGCTGTAATTCTTGATCATGCCGTCTGCGGCCTTATTTGCCATTTCCGCATATGCACCGTTTGTCGACGTTTTTTTCAGAGGTATCATAGAGGCACCATCTACAGGAGAACTGTCATGTCCGGTTTTACAAAGCAGGCCATCCAGGCGAGCTTCCTGAAGCTGCTGGATACCTATCCGCTGCGCGATATCACCGTCCGGATGATCACCGAGGACTGCGGGATCAACCGCAAATCCTTTTACTATCACTATCAGGATATTTCCACCAGCTCTGCACCCTCCGCCAAGGCATGACCGAACACCTCCTCCGCCGCATCCACACCGACACGGAATAAAAGCCAAAGCAGCCCGGCGCGTTTGCGGCGGGCTGTTTTTGGATGGAATCAGGGGGCGGGGTGGGTGGTTGACCAGAGGGTCTCGGCGGTGGGCTTCCAGCATTCGGCGTAGGACTTGCACTTTTCGCACAGGTACTCGGCGCTTTCCGGAGCTTCGAGGTCGGTGGAGTGCGCGCCGCTCTGGGCCACCATCTTTGGCAGCAGCTCCGGGTTTTCCAGCATGGGGCAGTGGCGCAGATGGTTGCCGTTGAAGGGCTGACCCTTGCGGTAGAGCTTGAACAGCGGCTGCTGCAGGCATTCCAGGAAGCTCTTTTCCCGGATATTCGCGCTGGAGTAATGGATGAACACGCAGGGCTCCACATCACCCGCGGCGTTGATATGGCAATAGATCCGGCCGCCGGCCACGCAGCCGCCGGCAAACTCGCCGTCGTTCTGGAAGTCGATGCAGTACAGCTCCTTGCCGCCGGTCACGCCACGGATCTCGCGGACGCGGTCTTTCATATACGTGCGCTGCTCCGGCGTCAGCAGCAGATCGGTCGAGGCATTGATGCCCACGGGCATATAGTGGAAGTACCACGCGAAGACGCAGCCCTTGGAAATCAGCAGATCGAGGAAGTCGCCGCTTGTGACGACCTTATAGTTCTGGCTCGTATAGCAGATGGACACGCCGAACGGGATGCGGTGGCTGTGCATCAGCTCCATCGCGTCCAGCGCTTTCTGGAAATGTCCATTTCCGCGGCGGCCGTCGTTGGCTTCCTCAAAACCCTCGACGCTGATGGAAACAAAGAAGTTCTCCACGCGCAGCATCTCCTGACAGAATTCCTCATCGATGAGCGTGCCGTTGGTAAACGCATGGAACGCGATATCCCGGTGCTTTTCGCACAGACGGATGATGTCCTTTTTCCGCAGCAGCGGTTCGCCGCCGGTGAACAGGCAGGCATGGGTACCGAGTTCCTTGGCTTCGGTCAATACCCGGTCCATTTCCTCGAACGTCAAGCTCTGCTTGTGGCCGTATTCCGCCGCCCAGCAGCCGGTGCAGTGCATGTTGCAGGCGGAGGTCGGGTCCATCAGGATGAGCCAGGGGACGTTGATGTCGTATTTTTTGGCCGTCTCCTGCGCCACATGATAGCCGCGGATGCCGCCCTCATAGACGGCGTTGGTCAGAAATGTCTTGAGGATGTAGGGGTCGTTGTCGCGGATCAGGCGCTGGATATAGTGGGCCCACTTGCCGTCGGGATTGTTGGCGAGCATATGAAGCGTCTGAAAGGATTTTTCGCTCCACACATCGCTGTGCAGCTTCTGGACCATGTTTACAAGATCGTTCGCGATCTGTCCCGCGTCCTGCGTCTGGCCTTTTTGGATGAGATTGTCAAGGATCGTCTCGAACGCCTTGCGTTCGGCTGCGTGGGAGATTTTTTCCGTGATGCGCATGTGTCAGCTGTCCTTTCTGTTCTGCTGGGTTTTCAGGTCCGCCGTGCGGCGGACCGCTTCTTACCTCCGATCCTATCAGGCGCGCTCGCCCCGCACAATGCCCAAAGCCGCCCCGGATGTGGCGTTTTCGGACACATCCGCCCGAATGTGGGACAAAATGCGCAAAAAATGCCGGTTTTTCTTGCAACTGCTGTGTGTGCTACACTAAGGAAAAGCGTTGGGCGGCGCGGTTTTTAAGACTTATAAGTTAAACTAGTCTAACTGGCGGGTGAAGACCGGCGCCGCGAACCGCATCAAGAATCGTTGTGGAGGAATGCAGGATGAAGTATTTCGGGATGCCCATGGGGATGTGGGGCTTGTTTTCCGGCTCGTTCCGGGCGCAGTTGCGCACGGTGTTCGGCTATGACGCCGACGAGGCGCGCAGGATCGCCAAGGCGGCGAAGCCGCGCTACCGGCAGATCATCGCGGAGCTGCCGGAATTCGAAGCAGCCGATCGGTTCAAGATGAACGAGGTCAACTGCGCGATGCTCGGCGCGTTCGTGCTCAGCATGCCGCAGCGCCCGGAGGTGGAGCCGCTGACGAGATTCTATGCCGACGCCATGATGACGAAGCCCATGCGCTGGTTCTGCCGCAAGAGCGGTAAGAACAAATTCAGCGCGAAGGACCTTGCAGCCATGCGGCAGACAGAAGCGCTGAAGGCTGCCGACCGCAACCCCTATTCCTGGAACATGGACCTTTACGAATACCCCGACGGCAGCGGCTATGAGGCCCGCTTCACCTGCTGCGGCATCTGCGCGCTGATGAAAAAGCTCGGGCTCTATGACCTCACGCCCGCCATGTGTCATCTCGACTACACCATGGCCGAGGCGGGCGGTACGGCTGACTTCGTGCGCGAATACACCCTCGCCTCCGGCGGCCCGTACTGCGACTGCGGGTACAAGGAAAAACCGGCGGCAGGCACAAAATAACGCTGCAGACTGGAAAACAGGGACATGAACAGATACGCCGCGATCTGCGGGCAGGAGAGAAGGAAAACGATATGCTGTATTCGGAAAAACTGAGACCCTTTGCGGCCGTGCATCCGTGCCGGACGATCGACGTTGACGGCGCGCAGTACCGCTACATTCTGACCGGGAAGCCGGAGGGACGGACGCTGGTCTTCCTCAACGGCGGGATGAACACGCTGGAAATGTGGATGGACTATGTGGACGCGCTGGCGGACACCGGGCGCGTGCTGCTCTTTGATTATCCGCAGCAGCTGCGCACCAACCAGGCGCTCGTGGCGGGCATGCACGCGTTCTTTGCGGCGCTCGGCGTGCGGGAGCCGGTCTTTGTCGGGGCCAGCGACGGCGGTATGGTCGTGCAGATCTATGTGCAGAAATACCCCGGCGAGACCGGCGGACTGATCCTGATCTCCACCGGCGGGATGGACGAGGCGACGCTGGGGAGCCTCAGGCGGAAATACCGGCTCGCGCCTCTCATGCTGTGGTACATGAAGCACTGCAGCTACGAAAAGCTCAAGCCGAAGCTCATCCAGGCCAGCCTCGCCCACATCCGCAATGAGAGTGCGGAGGAGATCTCCTACGCCCGCGACATGTTCGAGACGATCTTCCGGGACTTTGCTCAGGAAAAGGACGTGCACATCTCCGGCCTGCTGGCGGATCTCATGCGCCAGACGCCGGTCACCGCCGCGGATTTTGCGGCGCTCAAGGGGAAGATCCTGCTCATCCTGCCCGATCAGGATTTCTTCTCCGAGCAGATGCAGCAGGACCTCATCCGGCTGATGCACGAGCCGGAGATCCGCTATGTCTCCGGCGGGCACCTGTCCACCGTGCTGAAGACGGAGGACTATATCCGCACGATCCGGGCGTTCCTTGCCAGCCAGCCGGACTGAGCCTGATGCCCGCGCCTATGCACCCGCTAAAAGGGGGAATGAAGCATGATGATCGTTCTGCAGCTTGTGCTCTATTGCCTGCTGTTTTTCCTGTTGGTCAAGGCTGCAGCGGGGAACGACGGGCTGCGCTGCCTGTATTTTTATCCGAAGGAATATCAGGAGGAGGCCTTCCGGCGGGGACTGGCGGAAAAAAGAGACCGTCGCGCGGCAGAGCAAACGCTTCATGATCCCGTTCTGCCTCGTCATGCTCGCCGCGCTGGCCGCGATCCTCACGTTCTGGAACCGCGCTGCGGACTTTAAGACGGCCCTGTGGCAGGCCGCACTCTTTCTCGTGGTCATGAACTGGTTTGACGGGATCGTGATCGACCGGCTCTGGGTCGGCCGCAGCCCGGTCTGGCGCATCCGCGGCATGGAGGGCATCCCCTATGTAAAGCCGTGGAAGACCGTGTTGACCCGCCGCGCGCTCGGCACCGTCGTCTATCTCATCCTCGCGCCCGCCGTCGCAGGGCTCGCCCTGCTGCTCGGCAGACTCTGTGCCTGAATCAGGATCACGCCCGCGGGCGGACCGGCTCAACGGTCCGCCCGCGTTTTAAGTTGGTTCCAAAAGGAAAATTGCTTCCTCCGCTGCGAGCGTAATGAAAGCCACGGACAAGGGCGGCTGCCGCCCGTCTTTCAAAAAAACGAAAGGAGTATCTGACATGGACAGGATCAAAAAGAACTTTGGCTTCGGCTGCATTACTACAGCGTCGTCCATACCGTGCCCGGCCGCAGAGCGTCCGACTGTCTCAAATGCGGCAAATGCGAAAAGGTCTGTCCCCAGCATCTGCCCATCCGCAGGCTGCTTGAGGACGTGGCAAAGGAATTTGAAAAAGCCTGATATTTTCCGGCGGGAAAACGACCCGGAAAACCGACCAGCGGCGCTCAGGAGCGCCGCTGATCCTGTTCTTTTGGGGCGCAGACCTCAGTGTCCGGGGACGGCTCGCCGCGCCCAAATTTCAGAAGATTGTCGACGGTCACGGCGGCGATGTTGTTGAGCGCTTCCTTCGTCAGAAACGCCTGATGCGAGCTGACGATGACGTTCGGCATGGCGATCAGCCGCACGAGCGTGTCGTCCTCGATGATGGCCTCCGAACGGTCCTCATAGAAAAGCTCCGCCTCCTCCTCGTACACATCCAGACACGCTGCGCCAATCTTCCGGCTGCGGAGCCCCTCGATGAGCGCTTCCGTGTCCACCAGCGCGCCGCGGGATGTGTTGACGATCACGACGCCGGGCTTCATGCCGGCGATGGCCGCCGCGTCGATCATGTGCCGCGTCTCATCCGTGAGCGGGCAGTGCAGCGAGATGACGTCCGCCTGATGAAAAAGCTCCGGCAGCGCCGCATAGCAAAGACCGCTGCCCGGGTTCGGGAACTTGTCATACGCCAGCACCTGCATCCCGAAGCCCCGGCAGATCTCCGCGAACACGCGGCCGATCTTGCCCGTGCCGACCACCCCGGCGGTCTTGCCGTGCAGGTCGAAGCCCGTGAGGCCGGACAGGCTGAAATTGAAGTCGCGCGTGCGGATATAGGCCTTGTGCGTGTGCCGGTTCACGGTCAGCAGCAGCGCCATCGCGTGCTCCGCCACCGCGTAGGGCGAGTAGGCCGGGACACGGAAGATGCGGAGCCTGCCGCGGCACGCGCGCGTGTCCACATTGTTGAAGCCCGCGCACCGCAGCGCGATGACCCGGACGCCGAGCCGGTACAGCTCGTCCGCGACCTTCGCGTTCACCGTATCGTTGACGAACACGCACACGCCGTCAAAGCCGCGCGCGAGCTGCACGGTGTCCTCGCCCAGTTTCGTCTCAAAGTACCGGATCTCCAGCCCGGTCCCGGCGGCGTGGGCGTCAAAGCCGGGGCGGTCATAGGGTTTTGCATCAAAAAAAGCAAGTTTCATAGCGATCCCTCCAAGCCTTTTATGGCACCGCCCGCCGTTTTCTATACATGCCGCAGCATGCAGCTGCCGCCGATGGCCGGAAAGACGCAAAAAAATCCCGCCCGCCCGGCGTCGTGCAACGCCGGTGCGGGCGCGAATCGGTTTTTATTTTGTTTCCGGGTATCGGATGAGGTCATAGAGCAGACCGTGCGTGCCGAACCGGCGTGTACCGGCAAGCTCCATGCCGAGATGCAGGTATTTGTCGCATTTGGACCGGGCGTCGGTCTCCAGAATCACCGGAATGCCCAGCCGGTCGCCCTCGGCGAAGGCCATCTCCATGACCTTGCGCATATAGCCCTGCCCCTGATACGCCTGCCGCACGCAGACCAGACCGACGAAGATGTATGGCTTCTTTTCCCGATCCAGCCGCTTGTCCAGCCCCGGGCCGCCCTGCGACATGATCCGCGTGAAGCGGATGAGCGAAGGAAGAGCCATGGCACCGAGAAACCCCTTTGCCAGCGAGAGCATCGCCCGCAGCGAGAGCTTCTGCCCCGGGCGCTTATAGGCAAGGTAGCCCTCGCCGCGCGGGCTCGTCGTGTGCAGTATCCCGCCCTGCAGCGCCATGCGCACATAGCCGCAGATGAAGGCCGCCGCGGCGTCCCGGCTCGGGAAGGCGCCGATCAGCCCGTGCTCTTCTCCGTAATCATAGTAACCGAAGGCCTGCCCGATGTCCCGGATCGAGGCCTCATCCAGTGTCGTGACCTTCATGCCGTCGCCTCCTCCCGCTTTTGCAGGACCGCCACCGCGCAGGGGATGCGCCCTTCGCAGAGCGTATAGCGCGCGTCCGTGTATCCCGCCGCCGCGAAGAACGCCTGATAGCTCTCGAGCGTGAATTCCCGCTTGAAATCCGCTCCGGCCCTGCCGATGGCGCCCGAGACGCGGTTGGTCGTTCCCTTGTCCGTCCGGTTCATGTACGTGGGGATGATGAGCCGTCCGCCCGGGCGGCAGACCCGGTCCAGCTCCCGCAGCGCCTGCAGCGGCTCGTCCAGCAGGTGGATGACGTTCGCGGCCACGACCGCGTCAAAGCGCCCGTCCGGGTAGTCGAGCTTCGTGATATCCGCCTGCGCGAACCGCACGTTGCGGCAGTTTGCATACTTTCGTTCTGCCTGCGCGAGCATCTTCTCAGAAAAATCCGTCGCCGTCAGCGCCCTGCACCGAGCCGCGATCACACCGGTCAGCAGCCCCGTGCCGCAGGCACATTCCAGCACCTCGTCCTCTGGCCCGATGTGCGCCGCCACCGCCGCGCACATCGCCCGGTTCGCCCGTCGGTTGATCCCGTTCGCAAACACATCATACACCCAAGCCACCCGATCCCAAAACATCGCGTATCCTCCCGAACCTAAATTAGATATCTCTAACCAATCCCTTAAAAAGCGGCCCCACCAAGGGCCGCTTTCAGTGTATCACAGCAGCCGCCGGAGCGCAACACTGTTTCCGGGAAACCGCCGAAGGTGTGAAAAACTACTTCCAAAGGCCGGAAAAGAATGATACAATGGGGGAGAGGTGATCAAATGCTGAAGGTTTTTCTGGTGGAGGATGAATGCGTCGTGCGGGAAGGGCTGCGCGAGTGCATCGACTGGGCGCGGTACGGCTTTGAATTCTGCGGCGACGCGCCGGACGGCGAGCTGGCGCTGCCGCAGATCCGCAAGCTGCGCCCGGACATCCTGATCACGGACATCAAAATGCCGTTTATGGACGGGCTGGCGCTCAGCAAACTCGTCTGCGCGGAGCTGCCGGAGACAAAAATCATTCTCATCAGCGGCCACAACGACTTTGAATTCGCGCAGGAGGCCATTGAGATCGGCGTGGAGCAGTATCTGCTGAAGCCCGTGACGAAAAGCTCCCTGCTGAAAACGCTGGAGGATGTCAGCCGGAAGATCGACGAGGAACGCGAGCAGAAGGCCTATCTGCGCCGCTTCCAGCAGGAAGGGCGGGAGTATGAGCAGTATGCCCGCCGCAAGTTCTTCGAGCAGGTCACCTCCGGCTCTTTGCGCGTGTCGGAGATCTATGAGCAGGCCAAAAAGCTGCAGATCGACATCGACGCCGAGGGCTACACCGTCATTTTGCTGACGCTGCAGAGCCGGGGCGCGGCGGAATATTCCCAGACGCTGGCCGACCGGCTCGAGGAGCTGATGGCCTACCTGCTGCGCTACGGCGAATATCTGCTGTTCCGCTGCAACCTCATGACCTACTGCATCATCGTCAAGGGCAGCGGCGCAGGCCTGAACGACGCTGTACACCACTGTCTGGAAAACATCCAGCGCCGCTGCGGCGGCGACGAGGCGCTCGCCTGGTACGCGGCAGTCAGCGACCCGGTCGCCCGCCTGAGCGAGCTGCCCGGCTGCTACGCCCGGGCGCACACGATCCTGTCCTACCGGCATCTGCTGCCCGAGCAGCATGTCCTGACGGCGGACGTGCTGAAAAAGCCGCAGCGCGGCGGGCTTTCGGAGCTCGACGAGGTCGACGCCAGCAAGGCCGATCCCGCCATCATCCGCAGCTTCCTGCAGACCGGTATGCGTGAGGAGATCCCGGATTTCGTGTCGGAATACCTCTCGTCCTTCGGAAACGCGCTCAACTCTATGCTGTTCCGGCAGTATGTGCTGCTGGAGCTGCGCTTCAGCGCCATCCGCGCGGCCAAGAGCTTCGGCTATTCGCAGGAGGAATTCCTGCGTCCGCTCGAGCCCGCGCAGGCGCGCGCGGTGGACGCCGACCTGCCGGAGCTGAAAAAGAGCTGCGCCGCATTTCTGCGCCGCGCCATCGAGCTGCGCGAGGAGGAATCCGGCAACCAGTATAAATCCATGCTCAAGCGGGCGCTGCACTATATCGACCAGAACTACACCGACGAAAATCTCTCCCTCAACGCCGTGGCGAAGGCCGCCAATATCAGCCCCAACTATTTTTCCGGCGTTTTCAGCCAGGAGATGGGGCAGACGTTCGTCGAATACCTGACGGAAAAGCGGATGGCCCGCGCGAAGGAGCTGCTGCGCTATTCCGGCAAGCGCTCGAGCGAGGTGGCCTACGAGGTCGGCTATCGCGACCCGCGCTACTTCAGCTTCCTGTTCAAAAAGACGCAGGGCTGCACGCCGAGCAGCTACCGCGCGGGAAACGGAGACGGCCATGAGGCGAAGTGAGGCCCATCGCTCGCTCGACGGAAAGCTGCGGCGGCTGCTGTGGAGCATGCTGCTGCTTGTCTGCGTGATCCTGGTGGCGACGCTGGCGATCTTGCTTCTGCACAACCACCAGTATTCCATCGTCACGGCCAATATCGTCCGCGCCTCCCAGTTCAACCAGAACTTCAAGGAGGACGTCGACCTCAAAATGTATTACTACGTCATCGACAGCACCTACGGCGAGACGCTGCCGCTGCAGGAGGTCGACGAGGCGACCGCGCTCGCGCAGGAGCTGCTGGCCGGCACGCAGGACCGGCAGAGCCGGAAGGCCATCACGAGCGCGATCAATCTCTGTGAAAATCTGCGCGAGCGCATCCTGCAGATCACCGAGACCGAGGGCTATGACGCCCGCATGGAGCAGCTCGAGTCCAACGTCTATATCCTCACCGAGCTCATCCAGCAGTATTTCTATACCTATCTCTACCACGAGGCCGGGTATCTCGATTCTCTGCAGGCGGCGCTCACGGCCAGACTCTGGCTCGAGCTGGGGCTGGTCGCCGTGGGCGCGCTGGTGCTCGTGGGCGTGCTCATGCGCCGCTCGGCGGCCATCAGCCGCAGCATCACGCAGCCGATCTACGCTCTGCGCGAGCGCGCGCAGTCGATCGGCCGGGGCGACCTTGCCGCGCGGGAGCCGGTCGTGGCCGAGGATGAGACGCTGCAGGCGCTCAGCAGCAGTCTTGAGCACATGGCGCAGCACCTGCAGCAGCAGATGGAGCTCAACCGGCAGGAGCAGGACAAGCTCCGCGCGATGGAGCTGGCCCTGCTGCAGAGCCAGATCAACCCGCATTTTCTCTACAACACGCTCGATACCATCATCTGGCTCGTGGAGACCGGGAAGAACGAACAGGCCGTCGAGATGGTCACGAGCCTTTCGAATTTCTTCCGCAGTTCCCTGAGCCAGGGCCGAGATATCATCACCCTCGGCGAGGAGGAGATACACGTGCGCAGCTATCTGGAGATCCAGCAGGTGCGCTACCGGGATATCCTGCGCTATGAGATCCATGTCCAGCCGGAGCTGCGCGGCTGCGTGCTGCCGAAGCTGACGCTGCAGCCGCTGGTGGAGAACGCGCTCTACCACGGCATCAAGCTCCGCCGCGGCCTCGGCTGCATTCTGGTCGACGCCGCGCAGGAGGATGATCGCGTCTGCATCACGGTCCGCGACGACGGTGCGGGCATGCTGCCCGAGCGCCTGCAGCAGCTGCGGCAGAGTCTCGACACCGAGGAGCAGGTCGGCTTCGGCCTGCGGACGGTCTACCGGCGGCTGCGGCTGCTGTACAGGGAGCAGTGCTCCATGGAACTGGAAAGCGAGCCGGGCGCCGGGACGACGGTCACGCTGCGCTTTCCCATCAGAAAGGAGGCCGGGGCATGAGGCGGCTGATACTGCTGTTGTTGAGCCTTGCGCTGCTGCTGGGCCTTGGCGGCTGCATGCCCTACGTCCGGCAGACGCCGGAGGAGGAGACGACGCTCATTACCGTCGGCTTCTCGCAGGTCGGCGCGGAATCGGACTGGCGCGTGGCCAATACCGAGTCCATGCGTGAGAGCCTGAGCGAGGAAAACGGCTTCGAGCTCCTGTTTGACAACGCCCGCCAGAAGCAGGAAAATCAGTTCAAGGCCATCCGCACCTTCATCCAGCAGGACGTGGACTATATCGTCCTCGCCCCCGTCACCGAGACCGGCTGGGAAAGCGTGCTGGAGGAGGCCCGCGCGGCCGGCATCCCGGCCATCATCGTCGACCGGCAGGTGGAGGTGGACGATCCGTCGCTCTACACGAGCTGGGTCGGCTCCAACTTCCGCAAGACCGCCGACGCGGCTGTTGCCTGGCTTTCCGAAAAGCTCAAGGCGGACGGCAGGGAAGACGCCGTGCAGATCCTGCACCTGCAGGGGACGCCCGGCTCCACGGCGCAGCTGCAGCGCAGCACCGCGCTCGAAGCGGGCGCGGCCGCCCACGCGGACTGGACCATCGCCGCGCAGCTGAACGGCGATTTCACGCAGGCAAAGGCATATGAGGAGACGATCGCCTATCTGCAGAGCAATCCCGCGCCGGACGTGGTCTACTGCGAAAACGACAACATGTGCTTCGGCGTCATGCAGGCGCTGGACGAGCTGGGCATCGCCTACGGAGATGGCGGCGTGACGCTCATCTCCTTTGACGCGGGGCGGACGGCGCTTTCCTACTGCAAGGACGGGAAGATCGACCTGTGCGCCGAGTGCAATCCGCTCCACGGCCCGCGCGTGCGCGCGCTCATCGAGCAGCTCGCGCGCGGCGAAACGCCAGAAAAGCTCTCCTACATGCCCGAAGCCCTCTTCACCGCCGACACCCTCACCGCCGAGCTCCTCGAAAGCCGCGTCTACTAAGGCTCCCCTTCCAGGGGAGCTGTCAGCGAAGCTGACTGAGAGGCTGCAGCAAATTTGCAACTAGTTGCCTTAGAATATTTGCCACAAATAGAAGGTGCAGCCTGAATTTGTCAGGCTGCACCTTTTTGCATTGGATTTCTTATGGATTTGCACGCACCCAAGGCTCCCCTCTCAGGGGAGCTGTCACCGAAGGTGACTGAGAGGTTGTAACAAATTTGCTGCGACCTCTCCGTCTCGGCTTCGCCGAGCCACCTCCCCTGAAAGGGGAGGCTTTGGACCTGCGCACCCTCATGCCTTCCCCTATGAGGGGAAGGTGTCACGGCTCTGCCGCGACGGATGAGGTGGGGGCAGTCTCGTTTTATCCGCTCTGCCGCTGATACAGTGTCCACGGCAGCTTCACGCTCTGGCAGGGCTGGCGGCGGATCTGGGTGAGGAGGTTTTCGGCGGCGGCGCGGCCCATGGCGTGCGGCTCGTGACCGGCGGAGGTGATGCTGACGGGGCCGAAGGTGCTGTAGTAGCTGTTGTCGAAGCTCACGATGGCGACGTCCTCCGGCACGCGCTTGCCCGCGCGCAGGAGCGTCCGGATCAGGTGGAACGCGATCTCGTCGTTGTAGCAGACGACCGCCGTGCAGCCGCCCAGCTGCTGGCGCAGAAAGGCCCGCAGCAGCTCCTCGTCCTGCAGCTCCACGAGCTGATGGCGCTGGAAGCTCGAAAACCAGAGGAAATTTTCATCCAGCGGAAAAAGCCCCGCGTCGCGCATCGCGCAGACCACGCCGTGATACCGATCCGGCCCCTGCGCATCGTCGGATTTGAAGATCCCGGCGATTTTTTTATGCCCGCTGCGGATCAGATGCCCGGCCAGCAGATACCCGCCGCCGTAATTGTCGTCGCCGACGCAGAAGGCGTCGGTGATCTCCCGGCAGCTCCCGTGCAAAAACGTCATCGGCAGCCCGCGCTGCCGGAGCGCCTGATAGAGCTCCGCGTTCGGGTTCGGCAGCGCCGTCTTGCATCCCTCAACCAGGATCCCCGCCGGGGGATCGAGCAGCAGCTGCTGCAAAATATCCCGCTCGCGGCGGATGGAGTTTTCCGTGGCGTGGATGACGACGGAGAAGCCCTGCGCGGAAAGGCAGGCCTGCACGTCCTTGAGAAGCGAGGGGAAGATGTAGTCGCTCAGCGAGGTCGCGATCACGGCGATCCGCCGGTCCTGCCGCGCGGCGGCCGGGCAGAGAAAGCTGCCGCTGCCGCGCCGCTTTTCGATGAGCCCCTCCTGCTCCAGTACGGCCAGCGCCTGCCGGAGCGTCTGGCGGCTGACGGAAAGCTTCGCGGCAAGCGCCTGCTCGCCCGGCAGCTTCCGCTGCCCGTCTGCATACCACTGCGGCAGCGCCGCCCGCAGCTCCTGCACCAGCTGCTCATATTTTGGCGTCATCGGGATCCACCTCCTATGCTGCCTCTATTGTATCACAGGCGCGGGGCGGGGAGCGGGACGGATTTGTTCGTTTTCTTTGGAACCTCCGGCGGCCGGGCGAAAGAAATCCTGCCTTTTTGCGGACAAGCTGAAAATATTCCAAAAATTTTTCGGAAATTTTCAAACAGACTGAGGAAAATTTTCAACAGATGCCCCAGAAACACCGTCGTTTTGTCCGCAGCGTGCAGGCCACCGTTTCCTGCGCCTGGCGGCCGAGAACGGAAAAAATTAAATAAAACCGGCCTGAAAACCGTAGAAAAACAAAAACTTTTACGTAAACACGCGCGGCCGGGCGGAAAAGCTGTCCGTTTCCGGCCGGATATCGGCCAAAGCTGTCTGCGCGCTGTGCCGAATTTGTGCCGGGACTTGTTCGTCAGATTGATTTCCGCCTGTCTGCACGCTTAAATAGAGTCATGACAGGCGAAAGCCTGCGGCAAACCGACACAAATTTTGAAAGCGAGGAAAACACAATGAAAAAGATTCTTGCTCTGCTCCTGGCGGTCGCCATGATCGCCGCCTTCTGCGCCTGCGCGCAGCAGTCCGCCGACACGGCCCCGGCCGCCTCCACGGATACCGCCGCCGAGACCACCACCGACACCGCTGCTGAGACTCCCGCCGACACCGCGGCTGAGACTCCCGCCGACACCGCTGCTGAGACTCCCGCCGCTTCCGACGGCGCGCTCATCAAGGTCGGCATCATCAACAACGACCCCAACGAGTCCGGCTACCGCACCGCCAACGACAAGGACCTGAAGGCCATGTTCACCGAGGAAAACGGCTATGACGCTTCCTTCGCCTACAGCCTGAAGAACGACGAGCAGATCGCTGCCGCCCAGAAGTTCATCCAGGACGAGGTCGACTACCTGCTCATCTCCGCCGCCGGTACCTCCGGCTGGGATTCCGTCCTGCAGGACGCGCAGGCCGCCGGCATCCAGGTCATCCTCTTCGACCGCACCATCGACGCTGACGAGAGCCTCTACGTTGCTTCCATCGTCTCCGACATGGCCAAGGAAGGCCAGACCGCTGTTGACTGGCTCGCTTCCCAGAACCTCGAGACCTACAACATCATCCACATCCAGGGCGTCATGGGCTCCGCTGCCCAGATCGGCCGTACCGGCGCGCTCGACGAGCAGGTCGCTGCCAACGACAACTGGAACATGGTGACCCAGCAGACCGCTGAGTGGAACGCCGAGACTGCCCAGCAGATCGTCCAGTCCGTCATCGACTCCGGCAAGGAATTCAACGTCATCTACGCGGAAAACGACGACATGGCCAAGGGCGCTGTCGCGGCTCTGGACAAGGCGAACATCTCCCACGGCGTGGGCAAGGACGTCATCGTCATGGGCTTCGACTGCAACAAGTGGGCGCTTGAAGAGCTGCTCGCCGGCAACTGGAACTACGACGGCCAGTGCAACCCCTTCCAGGCTTCCTACATCGACGCCATCATCAAGGATCTGCAGGCCGGCAAGGCTCCCGCTGAAAAGACCATCATCATGGACGAGAAGGGCTTCGATGCTGCCACCATCACGCAGGAAGACGTCGACAACTACGGCATCTGATCTGACACACAACATCGCATAATCAAAAATTCGGCTGCGTGCGGCACGGCGTATATGGAGCATTCCGTGTACCCGCGCTGCACGCAGCATGCCACTATGGAGGCGAATACGATGCAGGAAACAGCTTTACTGGAATTGCGGGGGATCTGCAAATTCTTCCCCGGCGTCCGCGCGCTCGACGGTGTGGATTTTACCCTGTGCAAGGGTGAGATCCACGCGCTGATGGGCGAGAACGGCGCGGGCAAATCCACGCTCATCAAGGTGCTCACGGGCGTGTATTCCAAAGACGAGGGCACCATTTCCATGGAAGGAACGCCCGTACAGATCCGCACGACGCAGGACGCGCTCAAGGCGGGCATCAGTACGGTTTATCAGGAGATCACCCTCTGCCCGAATCTGACTGTGGCGGAGAATCTATATATCGGCAGGACCAAGGGCGCCTTTACCAACTGGCGCAAGATGAACGCGGACGCAAAGAAGCTCCTCAGCTCGCTCGGCATCCCCGCCGCGCCCACGCAGCAGCTGTCGAGCTGCTCCATCGCCGTGCAGCAGATGGTCGCCATCGCCCGCGCGGTCGATATGGAGTGCAAGGTGCTCATCCTCGACGAGCCGACGTCGTCTTTGGACGAGCAGGAGGTCGAAAAGCTCTTTAAGCTCATGCTCGACCTCAAATCGCGCGGCGTCGGCATCATCTTCGTCACGCACTTCCTCGAGCAGGTCTACGCCGTCTGCGACCGCATCACGGTCCTGCGCGACGGTAAGCTCGTCGGCGAGTACAAGATCGCGGAGCTGCCGCGCGTGCAGCTCGTGTCCAAGATGCTCGGCAAGGAGCTCGACGATCTGTCTGAGATCAAGACCGAAGGCGCCGAGGACGCGCTGGAGAACGCAGAGGTCGTCTATGAGGCGTCCGGGCTTTCCAGCGCGGCCGGCGTGCGCCCGTTCGATTTCTCCATCCGCAAGGGCGAGGTCAACGGCTTTACGGGCCTGCTCGGCTCCGGCCGCAGCGAGTCCGTCCGCGCGATCTTCGGCGCGGACCACGTGTCCAGCGGCACGGTCAAGATGGGCGGCAAGCTGGTGAAGATCACCTCGCCGCTCGCGGCCATGAAGCACGGCATCAGCTACCTGCCCGAGGACCGCAAGCGCGACGGCATCATCGGCGATCTTTCCGTGCGCGACAACATCATCCTCGCCCGCCAGGTGCTCGACGGCTTCTTCCATCCCATCTCCAAGGCCAAGGCCGAGAAGTATGCCGAGGAGTACATCAGGCTCCTGAGCATCAAGACGGCCTCGACCGATACCCCCATCAAGTCGCTCTCCGGCGGCAACCAGCAGAAGGTCATCCTCGCGCGCTGGCTGCTGGCCAATCCCGTCTATATGATCCTCGACGAGCCGACGCGCGGCATCGACGTCGGCACGAAAGTCGAGATCCAGAAGCTCGTGCTGCAGCTGGCCGCCGAGGGCAAGAGCGTGACATTCATCTCGTCCGAGATCGACGAGATGCTCCGCGTCTGCTCCCGCCTCGTCGTCATGCGCGACCGGCAGGTCGTCGGCGAGCTGCGCGGCAGCGACCTAAACCAGAGCAGCATCATGAAAACCATCGCCGGAGGTGAACAGGCATGAACGAAACGACACAGAAGCGGCAGGGGAACTTCCTGACCCGCCTGGTGCGGAAGCAGATCTTCATCCCGCTGGCAGCGCTCTTGCTGCTGATCGTATTCAACCTCATCGCGGACCCCTCCTTCTTTGCCATCACGCTGAAGGAAAACAGCCTCGGCGATCTGGTCCTGACGGGCAACCTCATCACCATCCTTGACAACGCCTCCGAGCTCGTCATCCTCGCCATCGGCATGACGCTCGTCACCGCGGCTTCCGGCGGACAGGATATCTCCGTCGGCTCCGCCATCGCCATTGCGGGCAGCGTCGTGCTGCGCGTGCTGTGCGGCACGAATTCCCGCCCGGATACCCTGCAGGCGCCCATCATCGTGGCGTTTTTGGCCTGCTGCGTTGTCTCGATGCTTTTCGGCGCGTTCAACGGCACGCTCGTCGCCGTCTTCAAGATCCAGCCGATGGTCGCGACCCTGATCCTCTATACCGCCGGCCGCTCCATCGCCGCCTGGATCAACAACAACGAGCTGCCCATGATCTCCGACCCGTCCTTCGCCTACTACGGCAACTTCCTGCCGGGCGTGGCGGTGCCGACGCCGATCTTCATCGCCGTCATCTGCATGATCCTCGCCTGGGCGCTGCTGCGGTTCACGAACATCGGCCTGTACTCGCAGGCTGTCGGCATCAACGCCAGCGCCGCGCGGCTCAACGGCATCCACCCGCAGTTCGTGAAGTTCCTGACCTACGTCATCCTCGGCCTGTGCGTGGCCGTGGCGGGCTTTATCAAGGTCAGCCGCTTCTCCACCATCAACTACTCCGTCGTGGCCAAGGACATCGAGATGGACGCGATCCTGGCCGTCGCCCTCGGCGGCAACGCGCTCTCCGGCGGCAAGTTCAACATCTGGGCCTCCGTCCTCGGCGCATATGTCATCCAGTTCCTCACCACCACGCTCTTTAAATTCAACGTCGTTTCCAGCGCCCTGCCCGCCTACAAGGCCGTCGTGGTCATCATCCTCGTCGTGCTGAGCGCGCCGACCGTCCGCGAAAAGCTCGAGGCGCTCAAAAAGCGGCACAGGACCGAAGAAAAGAAGGAGGCCGGCACCCATGCGGAATAAAACCAACCATACGCCGCTCACGCGCGGAAGCCGCCTGACGGACGCAAAGCTGCTGCTCATCATCACGATCTGCGTCTTCGTCGTCATGTATCTGTGCGCGGTATTGTTCCTCGGCTCGGGCTTCAAAAAGCCGCAGACCTTCTTCAATATCCTCAACGAAAACGCGGCCCTGCTCATTCTTTCCTGCGGCATGAGCCTCGTCATGATCACGGGCGGCATCGACATCTCCGTCGGCACGCTCACTGCGCTCGTGTGCATGAGCTGCGCGGTCAATCTGGATTTCCATGGCGGCACGGTCCTGACGGCCATCCTGCTTGCGCTTGGCATCGGCACGGCTTTCGGCCTCGTGCAGGGCTTTCTGATCGCGTATCTGGAGATCCAGCCCTTCATCGTCACCCTCGCTGGCATGTTCTTCGCCAAGGGCATGACGACCATCGTCAACGCCACGCAGTTCAACGTGGAAAACGAGGCCTTCAAGGCCCTCAAGGAGACGCGCATCTATGTCCCCGGCATGGGCTCGGTCAATAAGCTCGGCGCGTATGTCCCGGCCTATGTGGAGATCGGCGTCGTCGTCGCGCTGGTGGTCGTGGCAGTTTTGTTCGTGGTGCTCCGCTGGACGAAGTTCGGCAGAAGCGTCTACGCCGTCGGCGGCAACAGCTACAGCGCCAACATGCTGGCCATCAACGTCAAGCGCACGAAGTTCCTCGCGCACCTGATCTGCGGCATCCTCGCGGGCATCGGCGGCTTCGTCTATTTCCTGCACGTCGGCTCCGGCTCGCCGTCGCACGCCAGCGGCGCGGAGATGAACGCCATCGCGGCCTCTATCATCGGCGGCACGATGCTCACCGGCGGCGTCGGCAACATCATCGGCACATTTTTCGGCGTTCTGTCGCTCAGCACGATCAAAAATATCGTTTCTTCCCTCGGTTTGGACGAAGCATGGTGGACAAATATCACGGTAGCTGGTATGATATGCTTGTTCCTTGTAATTCAAAGTCTGGTCCTTTCCCGCAAAAATAAGGATTCTTGAGGTGACAAGTATGAAACAGTATTTTCTCGGCATCGAATTCGGCTCGACACGGATCAAAGCAGTGCTGCTTGACGAGAAGCATGCGATCGTAAAAAGCGGCGACTATACCTGGAAAAGCAGTCTGGAAAACGGCGTGTGGACGTACCACATGGAAGACGTGCAGGAGGGCCTGCGCACGGCCATCCAAAATCTCGGCGAGCTGCCGGGCAAGATCTCTGCCATGGGCGTCTCCGGCATGATGCACGGCTATCTGGCCTTTGATAAAGACTGGAACCTGCTCGCGCCCTTCCGCACCTGGCAGAACACCATGACCGGCGAGGCCGCGGACAAGCTGACCGAGGCCTTCGGCTTCAATATCCCGCAGCGCTGGTCCGCCGCGCACCTGTATCAGGCCGTCCTGAACGGCGAACCGCACGTCAAGAACATCGCCCACGTCACCACGCTCGCGGGCTATGTCCATTACCTGCTGACGGGCGAAAATGTCCTCGGCGTCGGCGAAGCCTCCGGCATGTTCCCCATCGACAGCGAGACACTGACGTATGACGCGGCGATGCTGGACAAATTCGACGCGCTGATGGCGAAATACGCTTTTGACTGGAACATCCGTGCAGTCCTTCCGGAGGTCCGGACTGCCGGTCAGTCGGCTGGCCTGCTGACGCCGAGCGGCAGCGAATACCTCGGCGGCCTGCTGCCCGCAGGCATCCCCCTCTGCCCGCCTGAGGGCGACGCCGGCACTGGCATGACGGCGACGAACGCCGTCGCGCCCCGCACCGGCAACGTCTCGGCCGGCACGTCCATCTTTGCCATGGTCGTTCTGGAGAAGCCTCTGTCGAAGCTCTACCCCGAGATCGACATGGTCACCACCCCGACGGGCAAGCCCGTCGCCATGGTCCACTGCAACAACTGCACGAACGACATGAACGCCTGGGTCTCCCTGCTCGGCGAGACCGCGCAGCTGTTCGGCGCGGAGGTCTCCACCGGCGAGCTGTTCACGAAGCTCTATCAGAAGAGCCTCGAGGGCGAGACCGACTGCTCCGGCGTCCTGACCTACAACTACATGGCGGGCGAGGGCGTCACGCACCTCGATGAGGGCCGCCCGATGGTCGTCCGCAAGCCCGAGAGCAAGTTTACCCTGGCCAACTTCCTGCGCTCCCAGCTCTACGCCACGATGGCGACCTTGAAGCTCGGCATGGACATCCTTGCCGGGGAACACGTGGCGATCGACAGCCTGACCGGCCACGGCGGCCTGTTCAAGACGCCGGTCGTCGGCCAGAAGTACATGGCCGCGGCCTGCCATGCGCCGGTCACGTGCATGCAGTCGGCAGGCGAGGGCGGCCCGTACGGCATGGCCCTGCTCGCATCCTACATGGTGCAGGGGAAAGACGGCGAGACGCTTGAAGACTACCTTGCGGACGAGATCTTCGCCGGAGTGCGCAGCACGACGCTCGCCCCCGACCCCGAAGACGCCGCGGGCTTCGACCGCTACCTTGCCAGCTACCGCAGCTGCCTCGCAGCGGAAAAGGCTGCCGTCGCAGCATTCTAAGGAGGATCGATCATGAAACACTATGAATTCTGGTTTGTCGTCGGCTCGCAGACGCTCTACGGCGACGACGTTCTGACCACCGTCGCCAACCGCGCGGAGGAAATGGCGCAGAAGCTCTCCGCCGTGCTGCCGTATCCGCTCAAGTATAAAGTGACTGCCAAGTCCAGCGCCGAGATCACGCAGGTCGTAAAAGAGGCCAATTATGATGATAATTGCGCCGGTATCGTGACATGGTGCCACACGTTCAGCCCGTCGAAGATGTGGATCAACGGCCTTGATCTGCTCCAGAAGCCGTGGCTGCATTTCGCCACCCAGTATAACCGCGAGATCCCCAACGAGGAGATCGACATGGACTTCATGAACCTCAACCAGGCCGCCCACGGCGACCGGGAGCACGGCTTCATCGGCGCGAGACTCCGTAAGCCGCGCAAGGTCATCGCCGGTTACTGGCAGGATTCGGACGTGCAGGCCCGCATCGGCAGCTGGATGAAGGCCGCCATCGGTGTTGCCGTCTCGAAGGACATGAAGGTCATGCGCTTCGGCGACAATATGCGCAACGTCGCCGTCACCGAGGGCGATAAGGTCGAGGTCCAGAAGAAGCTCGGCTGGGAAGTCAACACCTGGGCCGTTGGCGATCTGGTCAAGGAAATGAACGCCGTCACCGAGGCGGAGATCGGCGCCCTGATGGAAACCTACCGCGCAAGCTACGACATTGCGACCGACGATATCGCCGCCATCCGCTATCAGGCGCGCGAAGAGATCGCCATGAAGAAAATGATGGACGCCGAGGGCTGCAAAGCCTTCTCGAACACGTTCCAGGATCTCTACGGCATGGAGCAGCTGCCGGGCCTCGCTTCCCAGCACCTGATGGCGCAGGGCTACGGCTACGGCGGCGAAGGCGACTGGAAGGTCGCAGCGATGACCGCGATCCTGAAAGCCATGGGCGAGAACGGCAACGGCGCGTCCGCGTTCATGGAGGATTACACTTACCACCTTGTCAAAGGTCAGGAATACTCCCTCGGCGCGCACATGCTGGAGGTCTGCCCGTCTGTCGCTGCCGGCCGTCCGCGCATTGAGACGCACTTCCTCGGCATCGGCATGAACGAAAAGGACCCGGCGCGCCTTGTCTTTGAAGGAAAGCCCGGTAAGGCGGTCGTGGTCAGCCTCATTGACATGGGCGGCCGCCTGCGCCTGATCGTACAGGATATCGAGGCCGTCAAGCCCATCATGCCCATGCCGAACCTGCCGGTCGCCCGCGTCATGTGGCGCGCCATGCCCGACCTCACCACCGGTGTTGAGTGCTGGATCACGGCGGGCGGCGCACACCACACCGTCCTCAGCTACGACGTCACCGCCGAGCAGCTCCGCGACTGGGCCCGCATAATGGAGATCGAATTCGTCCACATCACCAAAGACACCACCGTCGAATCCCTGGAGCATGAACTCTTCCTCAACGACCTCGCGTGGAAACTGAAATAACCCCCGACCGCCCCTCTCAGAGGGGCGGTCTTCTTTTTCTCCCGGCAGAGGCCGATGCAAACGCATCGGCCCCTGCTGTTTTTTTACGCAAAAACACCCGCGAAAAAGAAAAAATTGCAGATCTCCGGCTGCATTTCAGGAAGATTTCAGGCTGGTGCTGCAAAATGAAGACGCAGCAGCTGCGCCCGCGCGTGCTGGTGTCCTACGTGCGCGAGCCGTATGTCTATGCCGCCGGTTCGGTTAAAAAACAGGAGGAACTGCCATGACATTCAACGACATCTTCAAATCCAGTTTTCTGGAGAACGTTTCCGAGTTTTCCATCCTTGATGCCCTCATCGGCCTGGCCGTCGCGCTGGTGATCGGCCTGTTCATCTTCATCATCTACAAGAAAACGCTGACCGGCGTGCTGTATTCCAGCGGCTTCGCGCTGACGCTGGTGGGCCTGTCCCTTGTCACCACGCTGGTCATTATGGCCGTCACGAGCAACGTGGTCCTTTCTCTCGGCATGGTGGGCGCGCTGTCCATCGTCCGCTTCCGCACGGCCATCAAGGAGCCGGTCGAGATCGTGTTCCTGTTCTGGTCGCTCGCAGTGGGCATTGTCATCGGTGCGGGCATGATCCCGCTGGCGGTCATCGGCTCTGCTATCATCGCCGCAGGCATGGCGGCCGCCGTCTGCCTGTGCCTGTGCGCAGCCGCGTTTTCCGGTCCAATCGCGGCAGCGGCAGGGGAGACCGGCGTTTCCATGGCGTATGAGACGGAACTCTTTGATACCAGCAGTATCCTGACGGTCAATATTTTAATGGATGAAGCCGACTGGAACGATATGCTGGCCAACGCCGCGGCGGAGGAATATTACCAGTGCGACGCCGAGATCGGCGGTACGACCTTTTACCGCGTCGCCATCCGCCCCAAGGGCAACACCAGCCTGACCTCCATCGCCAGTGACCCCACGACCGACCGCTACAGCTTCAAGCTGGAGTTTGACCACTATGTGGACGGCCAGACCTGCTTCGGTCTGGATAAGCTCATCCTGAACAACAACTATGCCGACGCCACCAACATGAAAGAGGCGCTGATCTACGATATGTACCAGTATCTCGGCGCAGATGCCTCCCTTTACAATTATGCCAAAATCTCCGTCAATGGCGAATACTGGGGCGTCTATCTTGCGCTCGAGGCCGTGGAGGACAGCTTCCTGCTCCGCAATTACGGCGTGCAGGACGGCGAGCTCTACAAGCCGGACAGCATGAACATCGGCGGCGGAAAAGATTTCGGTGACTTCAATGCCGACGATATGGATTTCGGTGATCTGGATCTCGGCGACATGACCCTGCCGGATAGGAATGCCGCGCCTGCGGAACAAAAAACGGCCGCCGCCGGAGAACGCCCTGCGGACGATTTCGGCTTTGGCGGCGGCAAGGGCGGCTTCTCCATGAGCGGAGGCGGCGCGGACCTCAATTATACAGACGATGAGCTGGACAGCTACGAGACCATCTGGGACGGCGAGATCGCCGACACCACAAAGGCCGACCACAAGCGCGTGGTCACTGCTCTCAAAAACATTTCGGAAGGTAATGACCTGGAAGATTATATGGACGTCGACAACCTGCTCCGCTATATGGCCGTCCACGTCTTCTCCGTCAACGAAGACAGCCTGTCCGGCTCCATGGCGCACAACTATTACCTCTATGAAGCCGGCGGAAAGCTGAACCTCATCCCGTGGGATTATAACCTCGCCCTCGGCGGCATGGGGCGCAGCAATGACGCCACCAGCGTTGTGAACAGCGCCATCGACAACGCGTTCTCCGGCACGACCTTCTTTGATACCCTGATGGAGAACGAGACATATCACAGCCAATACTACGCCTATCTGCAGCAGCTCGTAAGCGAGTATATCAACGGCGACGGCTTCGACGCGTTCTACACGCGCGTGCGCAGCCAGATCGACACGCTTGTCGAGTCGGACCCCACCGCGTTCTATTCCTATGACGAGTATCTGACAGCCGCCGGGACCTTCTATCAGGTGGTCAAGCCGCGCGGGCAGTCCATCCAGGGCCAGCTGGACGGGACGATCCCCTCTACCGAAGCCGCGCAGCGCACCAGCGACGCGCTCGTGGACGCCTCCGCGCTCGACCTCAGCACCATGGGCTATATGAACAGCGGCGGTGGCGGCGGCTTCGATGCACCAGCTGCTTCCGAAACGCGGACCGCGCCGGACGTGTCCGACGGGTCTGAACATGCGCCGCCCGCAGGCTTTGGCCCGTCCCAGTTCAGCGGGGAAGGGCAGAACGCTGACGACCCGCAGCAGACAGCCGAAGATGCACCGGCTTCCGGCGATGCCGCTTCCGGCGGCCGGCCGGATCCGGGCAGCTTCCCCGGCAGCTCCGCAGACACGTCCGCAGCGATCCCCACAAACAACCTGCTCCTGTACGCCCTTTCCCTCCTGCCCCTCACCGCCGCCCTCCTCTTCGCCCTCCTGTACCGCAGAAGGCCGCGAAAGCAATAACGCTCCCAGCCGCAAAACGTCAGACGGGACCCGTCTGGCGTTTTCCATAACTTGAAAAATCTGCTGGATATCCTTGTGCTTTTGCCGCATGTATGCTATAATTTTGATAAAACGAGACACAGCAGAAAAGCACACGCGCCCGCTGCCGCAAAGGGCTGCGGGAGAATCCGGAAAGGGAGGGCTACCTATGATGAGATGGAAAGAACTTCTGGAAAAGAAACCGCATGCCTGGGTCAAATGGGGCGTGATCGCGGCCTGTCTCTGCATTGTGATTGCCGGATTTTTTGTAATCAGACAGCGTGCGGCAGCCCTGCCGGTCGAGCAGGTGGAAAACCCCGTGTTCGTCTCGCGGGAGGAAGAGCCGGTGATGCAAAGAGACGACCTCAAAAACATGCTGGTGAACAACATCGTCGTATGGGGGACGGTACAGGACTGTTCCTACCTTCGCATCCGGGCCGGGGATTCGGTCTGGTATCTCACCACGATGCGCGTCGCCGTGGACACGGTGATCCGCGGGGAAGCGGATGCGCCGACGATCGACATCGTCTCCGGCGAATGCTATACGGGGGAACCTGTCCCGGAAGAAGAATTTCCCGTCCGGCCCGGTATCGCGGACTGTATTCCGGGGACGGAAGGGATCTTTGCGGTCAGCCCGGTGCAGGCGGGCGCTGTATGGGACATCGGCGGCCGGAGCACGGCTGTCCGCGAATTTGGCGACTATATCTACCGCATCCGCTGCAGCCTGCAGGAGGACAGCATCGTCTATGACGATCTTGTTCTGCCGATCAGCGAAGTGGAAACCGCGGGATCGTGAGGAAAAACCATGGATATCGAATTATTTTATCGGGAAAAGGGGAGCGGCGAGCCGCTGATCCTGCTGCATGGCAACGGGGAGGACGGCTCCTATTTTGTACACCAGATCGAGCATTTTCAGAGCCGTTACCGCGTGATCGCGCTGGATACGCGCGGGCACGGAAGGTCCCCGCGGGGCAGCGCACCGTTTACGATCCGGCAGTTTTCCCTTGATTTATATGACTTTCTGCGCGCGCACGAGATCCCGTCCGCGGTGCTCCTTGGCTTCTCGGACGGCGTTTCGGCGGAAGCATCGGCGGATGCGGTCTCGGCTTCCGGATCGTCAGCCGCAGCGTCCGCCGCGGTGCTGCCGCAGGCCGTGAGTGAGAGCAGCATTGCTGCCGCCAGTATCATTGCAATCAGCTTTTTCATAAAAAAGCAGCCTCCTTATTTCGTTTTGTGCCTGTATCATAGCGCCGGAAGCTAAAGGGAACCTACACCCATGTCACGGCAGGTATGAAAAAAGAAGCTGCAAAAAACTCAGCGGTTTCATGGCAAGTGTCAGATAACAGTAAAAAATGGGCAGAAAAACACGCACCGCCTGTCGGAAATGCTCCGGCAGGCGGCGATTTTTCACTTCCGGCGCTTTACTCCTCGTGTGGGTCACGGTTTGGGTCAGGGCAGGGAACCGGCAACGCAAAAACTGCGCCGCTGTAAACAAAGAATAGGCGAAGATACATATTTGTTATACTCGCATGAATTTAGAGTTTTATTATCTGATCTATCGCATAAAGCGGCAGATTCACAAGCCATTCTTCTTTTTTGTAGTCTGCCATAGAGGTGCGGACAGAAACTTCAGGTGAAAATTTTTCCTGATATGTTTTCAGGCTTTTTGCTCGGAGGTTTACTTCTGCCTTTACTTCAACAGGCACAATTCGCTTGCCTGTATCAACGACAAAGTCGATCTCGCAGGAGCCTCTGTCATTGGTGTAGTAATATACATCCAAATCTTCGATCGTTTTCAGCTGCTGACAAACATACTGCTCGGTAAGAGCGCCTTTAAAGTCAACAAAAAGGTCATTGCCGTCAAGTAGAGTACGCTGGCGAAGTCCAGCCATGCAGTCCAGAAGCCCGACGTCCACCACAAATAGCTTAAATGCTTTCAAATCCTCATAAGCCCGCAGGGGGATGCCCACTGTATTGACACGGCTTACCTTATGAACAAGGCCACAGTCACTGAGCCATAGAATGGCGGTTTCGTAGTCTTTTGCGCGCGCGCCTTCACGCACGAGACCGTATATGAATTTTTTGTTTTCTTTCGCCAACTGAGAAGGAACACTATTCCATAACATACGCAGCCTTGGAACGATCTCATTGGGAGCGTGTTTGGAGAAATCCTGTTCATAGGCTGCAAGGATCCGCTTCTGAATATCACGAACTTCATTAAAGTCTTTGTTTTCGGCAAAGCTTTGTACCGCTTCAGGCATTCCGCCGACAAAATAATAGTGCTTCAAAGCATCAATATATGTTTGCTTGAAACTCGTGATCATTTGGAAGTCTTGTTTATCCAGAAGTGCGGCAAATTGCTCTTTGCCGGTTGCCATCAGAAACTCTTTGAAAGAAAGGGGATACAGCTTTAAGAAATCCACCTTACCAACGGGGAAGGACGTGCCTTGATGCAACGCAATACCGAGCAAAGAACCGGCGCATACAATGTGATACTGCGGCGCATTTTCATAGAAATATTTAAGAGATGCCAAGGCTCGTGGAACTTCCTGTACTTCATCAAAAATCAACAGAGAATTGTTGGGGTCGATCTTATGGCCTACATAGAGTTCCAAGCCCATAGTTAAACGATCCGTATCCAGATCAGAAGCAAACAGCTCAGCCATTCTGGAATTGGAGTCAAAATTGATATATACGGTATCTGCATATGACTGCCTGCCAAACTCCTTCAGTTTTCTATGCGTGCTTATGTAGTTGCCGCTGAAAAAGAAGGCCTGTTCTGAATATATTACAGCGGCGCAGATTCTGCGCCGCTGTAAACAAAGAACAGGAAGAAATCACAGGAGACACGCTGCCTGCCAGCTCTCGCCCATACCGGCCAGATGCAATCCCTCTTTGCCGGTGTTGTGCATCAGGTCGCGCAGATCGAGCAGCAGCGCTTTACGCAGATACTCGATTCCTTTTTCGCGCAGCCCGTTTTGCAGCGCAAAGAGTGCATGACTGGCAAAACTCAGCGTAGAGTCGTGCAGACAGAGCGGTTCAAAATCGTTCCATGCCTGCATTTTTTCTTCCTTTGTGAAAAGCTCCGGCAGACGTGTCATAAGAAGCAGCACGTCGGCCTGCTTCACAACTTTATATCGCTGTAACCGATCGAAGCAAACATGATGATAGCTTGCGCCAAGATCTGGCTTTAGTGCTGCAATATCCACCGGTTCCAGCAGATGGAACGTCTCGTCCTGCGCAAGATGCCCGCTGTCTGGGTCGTGCGGCCAAGGAATTGCATCGTGAAGCGTCTGCCACGATGCAGTTTCTTCTTCCGACAAGCCGAGATTCTGATACGCGGACTTGCCTTGAAGCGCCTTCGCCGCATCTATGGCAAGCGCCAGATTATGCTGCACCATGACGTTTGTGAAAAGGTTGTTGCGCGTGATACCGCAGTATTCATCAGGTCCCTTGCAGAACATCAGATCCGCCTGTGTGTGCGCACGGTTCCATGTGTATCGGCTGGCCCAGAAGCGGGCGGTTTCAATGAATACGGGTGCGGCCTTCTGCAGATAAAATTCTTCATCTCCGGTTTCCCGGCAGTATTCGCCCAAGGCATAGGCCACGTCCGCCGTGATATGAACCTCGCTGCACCCAATGTCCCATGTCTCGCACTGTTCGCTGCCATCGAGCGCTGCCATCCAAGGATACCGCGCTCCGGCAGCATTCATCTTTTTTGCATGATCCCTGGCTGCATCCAACGCATTTGCGCGATACAGGCACAGATTTTTTGCGGCTGTTTTATCATTCTTCAGGAAGAACGGGAGCATAAACAGGTCTGTATCCCAGAAATAGCAGCCTTTATACCGTGCATGGGTCAAACCCCTTGCACCGATGGAAACGGTCGGATCATGTGCGGCACAGCTCGCCATAAGCTGGAACATCGAATAGCGCAGGCCGATTTGCAGTTCTTCATCGGGAAGCGTTCTGTCGCAATCCCGCCATGTGTGCAACCACGCGGCAGTATGCGCGTCCCAAAGTGCGCGGAAACTCCAATCACTTGGCGCAGCCGCAATGCGCTCATCTGCATCACGGCTTGTACGGATGCAGACCAGTTTTTCGACTACCAGCGTCTGTCCGGCAGCTGCATGAGCGGTCAGCGGACAGGTGACTTCTGCACCGCTGTTCTGCACGATTCCCTGCGTAAAATCTGGCGCGTAGAATCGGACTTCCTGTTCAATGCGTAAGCCTGTTCCGACAGTTTCAAACGTGCAGGAGAAAAGGTTGCCATTGTCCGTCACAAATTGCAGCGGAGCAAGCTGTACCAGTTCTGTATTTTCCTTTACCTGATCGTCTGGAATTGGGCTGTTGCAGCTTGAAAGATTGATGCCGCTGCGCAGTTCAAGCTCCACATCACTTTGAACATGAATTTCAACCCGCTGCATCAAAAGCGCAGGCAGCTCTTTCGGGAAAAAGCGTGTGTATCGCACGTCCGCGCGCGTATCTCCAGCCGCCAGTGTAAAATCTGCATAGAAGCTGGCTGATTCCAGATCAAGCGTCCGATGGATTGGGGAAGCAAGCACAGCGGTCGTGCCATTCAAAAGCAGCGTTTCGCAGACGGGGGACGGAAGATTCACAAAATCGGTGATTCCATCCTTGATTTCTCCGAAAATTCCCGCAAGAAATAAGCCCTGTTGTGTCGGACGGGAATCCGGTTCAAAGGGCAAATACCCTCGAATGCCCATACGCCCATTTCCAAGAAAAAAGACGCTCTCTAAAAAATCGTCATTCCAGCCGGCTGCCTCAGAGCAAATCTCCCATGGCAGCAGCTTCAAATCGTTCCGCATGATGACCCCTCCTTACAAGCCGTCAGCAGCGCATGACACAGGAAGCCTGCGCAGGTGGCAAATGCGCTGCCTGTCGTACACTCGCCGGTATCTGCATCAACGCTCTCACAGGCGATTCCATTATCCATCGGCATGATTGTCAGTTCGCGCAGCGCCTGCTCTGCGTGACCGCAAAGAAGGCTGTTGCACAAGCTCAATACCCAAGGCCAAGGTGCGTGCGGGCAGCCGATCTCTGCAATGGGCTTCCCGGCAAAGCTGAATTTATAATCTGCCGAGCGGATCATGCGAACCGTATTTTGCCAGATCACATCCGTTCTTTCGCAGAAGCTGTAATACGGTAAGAGCTGCAAACTTCCGGGCGGCTCGTCATAGACATCGTGATGCCCGGCCAGATCGACCGACCATGCAAAATACGGCTGTCCGTCTGCATCCTTTTTGACGCAATGCGTGAAAATCGCCGCGCGCACAGCGTCTGCTTCCGCAAGCAGCGATCCGCGCTGTGCCGGCCGCCAGTCTGCCAGCAACTGCAACGCACGCCAGATAAGCACATTGTCATAGGTCAAGTACGGATACACGATTTCATCGTCCGTGGGCTGCAAGAACGTTTCATAAAGCGCAGTATCCGGGTGACGCGCTTCTCGTAGGCGCGCCAAAATCAGCGAAAGACCATCCTGTACAAAGCGTTCCTGCAAAAATGCTTCATCGTGCGTTTCGGAAAGGTACGCCTGGAGCGCCAGAACCGGCGCGACCAGCTCATCCAGCTCAAACCCCGGTTCCAGCATGGTTCCGTCGATAAACCGGGAATGTACGCCGATGTTCTGCCGCTGGCGGGTGAAAACATAGGTCAACACTTCTTTTGCAAGCGCAGCGTCCGCACGCAGGATTGTCGGGAACGCCCACAGAAGTGAATCTCTATCCCAATAAGCGGCGCTGACATAGTAGCGTGTGGATCGGCTTGTCGCGCAGATCAGGTCCTCGGTATCGAATGTCCGGCCGGTCGCATAAAACAGGCAGAAGAACTGATTGACGTTGTAAACCTCCGTCAGCTCCGGTGTCGGAAGCTGCACGGTGCGCTTGTCCAGCCAGTCGGCCGTCTTTCGATACAGCCAATCCCAGCCGCGGCGAAGCTGCTCCTTCGCGCTGGTCGCAGCGGCGACTTCTTCAAAGCCAAGACCCCAGAAAATCGTAAACGCTTCTTCCTGCCCGGCTTTGGCGTCAAGCGCACAGGAAATCTGATAGGAAATGCCGTCCTCCGTCTGCGCCCATTCACTTTTGCCTGCATGGTCCGACATAGGCGCAAGCGCAAATGCCGGGAAACCGACGCGGTAATCCATGATAAAGCTGCTGTTCCACGCGCTCTCATAAATGTACGCCTGACCGGTCAGTTCTTTATCTTCGTTGACGCAATGAACACTTTTACTCCATAGACCGCGCGCACCAAGTTTTAAGCGGCAATCTGTTCGCGCTGTGACAGACAAGCGCATCGCAAACCCGCGCTCTCCAACCGGCGTCAATACGGTGAATTTGACCGTGGCCTGTTCGGTTTCCTTATGACCGGACGGAATCCAGAAGTGTTCCCGCGACCATTGCAGACCTGTAAGCGCCAGTTCTTCCTGATCGATCTGGATAAACGGCTGCATCAGCGGCACATTTTCCGTTCCACAGAGCTCGATCATGCCGCGCTGCTGCATGGAGAGAAAAGTCAAATCCTCGATTGCCGCAGTCTGCTCATTCAGCTTTGGCAGCGAAATCATTTCGTTTCCGGTTGGTAAATAACGTTCCATACGCATCCCTCAGTTCAAAATTGGTTAATCGCTTAAATATGCTTTCCTGTTAAATATAACAAAATTCATGGTCTTGTCAAGGAGAATTTAGAGAAAATCAAAAATGGTATTGACAGACGTGACAAGATTCGCTATAGTTTGAATAGAAAAATGATTTAAGCGGTTAACTGAACTGAGGTGAAAATATGGCACGCGCGACGCTCAAGGATGTAGCACAGGAGGCTGGCGTTTCATCGGCTACAGTATCGTATATCTTGAATGGAAAACGTTCGATTTCTGAAGAAACAAAAGCCCGTGTCATGGAGGCAATCAAAAAACTGGATTATGTACCTGATCTGAATGCACGCGGCCTGACGATGCGGGATTCCAAACTCATTGGCGTCGTTGTTCCGCAGACGGAACCCGGCGAGCGTCTGATGTTCCAGAACAGTTTTTATAGTGAAATTCTCGGCAGCATTGAATACTATGCCCGTCTGAGCGGCTATCATATTCTGATTTCTGCAACGGACGCAAATGAAAGCTATCTGACGCTGGCCAAGAAGCGGAATCTGGATGGAATCATTGTAATCGGTATGTATCCGGACGAATTTTACCAGCAGATGAAAAAGACGCAGATTCCGATTGTCCTGATCGACAGCTACTGCGGCGACCACTATTATCACTCCATCCGAATCGATGATGCGTATGGCAGCTATCTTGCCGCGAAGCACCTCCTATCACACGGACATCGGGAAATCGCGTTCTTCTGCGGCCAAATCAAGGAAAACGGCGTTATGAAAAAACGCCTGCTTGGATTCCAGCAGGCATTAGAGGAATATGGCGTTCCGTATCAGGAACAAAACATTTTTGAGGGGCAGATCGATTACCGCAGCGGTATCGCTCTTGCAAAAGAACTCGTTTCCAAAAAGCTCCCGGCAACGGCGATCGTCTGCGCGGCGGATATTCTGGCGATCGGCGCCATCCGTGGGCTATATGAAGAAGGCTTGCGCGTGCCGGAGGATTACTCTGTGATTGGCTTTGATGATCTGGAAGTTTCACAATATCTGACGCCGGGGCTTACGACTGTCCGGCAGCAGATTTCGCTGAAAGGTCAGAAAGCCGTTGAGCTGCTGCTCAAGCACATTGAAGATCCGACGCTTACAAAGCAGGAGGAAATTTTGCCGCTCCAGCTTGTGGAGCGCGAGTCCGTCCGCACTATTTGATCGTCTTTCATCAGGAGACGATGATATAGTCGGCAAGTGCTGTGGGCGAGAGATTTTGGCACAGATCGACGTTTGGAAGCGCAGGAATACTGGATGTATTGCAAGCTTCCGAACGGAAGAACTGGGGCAAAAGATCCGACCACAGCCGCGGACGGCTGTATCATCGGCTCCTGCAATAAAAAGCGGCCTGCATCTACTTTGACGAGACGATACAGGCCGTGGGAAAGAAACTCTGCGAAAGTCCTTCCCGTACTCTATATTCTAAGCGAGAAGGGCGAAAAAATCAACATTACAGGAGGAACAACAATGAAAAAGACCCGGATTTTTTCGCTGATTGCACTGGTTCTTGCCATGCTGATGGTGTTTGCAGCTTGCGCACCCGCAGCCACTGACACAAAATCGAACGACAGCGAACAGACCACCCCCGCCGATACTCAGCAGACTGAGCAACCGGCAAAGACGGATGATGCCGCAGCCCAAACCCCGGCAGAGCCCGTGACGATCACCTATTGCAACTTCAATTCGTCTGGCGGCAATGAGGAAACGCTTCAGAAAATGGTCGAAGCCTTTGAAGCCACCCATGAGAACATCAAGATCGAAGTTGAAACAATCGGCTACGATGATTATTTCACGCAGATGCAGACCCGTGTTGCGGGCGGCACTGCTCCTGACTGCTACGAGCTGAACATCGAGAACTTTGCAGCCTATGCAAACAAAGGCCTGCTTGCAGAGATCACCGGTCAGGATCTTTCCGGTCTGAATGAAACCGCACTCGGCGCATTCAATGTGAATGGCAAGCAGTACGGCCTGCCGGAGAGCTTCTCCAATGTCGTCCTGATTTACAACAAGGATCTGTTCGATCAGGCTGGCGTTACATATCCGACGGATGATTGGACGCAGGATGATGTTCAGAATGCTGCTGAAAAGATTCGCGCGCTGGGTGACGATATTTTCGGTATCTGGCAGCCGATCACCTACAACGAGTTCTTCAAGGTCGTTGCACAGTACGGCGGCAGCCTGCTGAACGAGGATAAGACGCAGTTCACGATCAACTCCGAAGAAAACATCAAAGCAGCACAGACGCTTGTTGACCGCGTTCTGGTCAGCAACGTGCAGCCGAACTCCGTCCAGCAGGGTGGCATGGGCGACTGGGATATGTTCATGAGCGGTCGTCTCGGCATGATCCCCACCGGCATCTGGGCATTCCAGACCTTTACGGAAAACTGCGATTTCGCATGGGACATCGCTGTTGAGCCGGGCAGCACGCAGAAAGCTACCCACTTCTTCTCCAACTGCGTTGTTATGAACCCCGAAACCGAGCACCCGGAAGAAGTTGCCGAGTGGCTGGCATGGCTGACCTCCAGCACCGAATCCGCTGATATTCGTCTCGCGGCTGGCTGGGATCTGCCTGCACTCAAGGATCTGAACGCTCTGTCCAGCTATCTGGAGATCACGCCTCCTGACAACCGCAAGGCTGTTTTCGAGAGCCTTGATTATCTGGTCATGCCGCCTGTCATTGAGGACTATGCCCTCATGAGCGACATTATCGGTCAGTATCTCTCCGCAGCGGCTGACGGCACCATGACTGTCACCGACGCTCTGAATGCAGCGCAGGCTGACTGCGAAGCACAGATCACCCTTGGCTAACAACTTTCTTGGCGGGCGCCTATGCGCCCGCCAAGTCTGCCAAAAAAGCTGCGGCTTTTTTGGCAAAAGGCTGCGCCGCCTGCATCGCAAAGTTTTGTGCGCCAATGGCGCACAAAATTCACGTTTGGCGACGAGCGGTATTTTTGCCGAGAGCGGGGGCTCCCGGCAAAAATGGATTTACATCGATTTGCGCCTGCGGGCGCAAACTCTACGAGGTTTTAGGTGCTCGAAAGATAAAGGAGGCAGACAGATGAAAACAAGTAAAACTGGGCCTCGGCTGAAAAAGCCGGGTGGAGAGGGTCTGCTGCGAGCGTCGCCGTTTTTGCTTCCCAGTCTCATCGGTCTGGCAATCTTTTATCTGGCACCGATGGTCGTTTCTATCTTCATCAGCCTGACAGACTGGAATGGTCTTGACCGACTGCTTGCAGATGGTTTCATGCAGGAGCATTTTATCGGCCTTGATAATTACAAGGCGATTCTGACAAGTCAGGAATTTTGGAAAGTCTTAAAAAACACGCTGACCTATATCGTTTTGTATCTGCCGCTTATGATGGCCGTATCACTGGCTGTTGCATCGCTTCTGTCGCAGCAGCGGCGCGGCGTCGGTGTGTTCCGCGTACTGTACTATATTCCGGTCCTGACCTCTTGGGTCGCGGCATCGTTGATTTGGAAAAGCATTCTGGCCCCGCAGTACGGTGCTATGAACAACATCCTTGTTTTCTTTGGGATTGAGGGCCCCGGCTGGCTGCTGGACGAAAAATGGGCGATGCCCGCAATCGTGTTGGTGTCCGTATGGAAAGACATGGGCTTCTTTGGCCTGATTCTTCTGTCCGGTATGGTTGGCATCAACCGAACCTATTATGAAGCTGCAGAAATTGACGGCGCAGGCGCTTGGACGCGCTTCTGGAAAATCACGCTGCCGCTTCTCACACCGGCGATTTTCTACGTTCTGATCGTCAGCCTGATTAACTCGTTCCAGCTTTTCCCGCAGATCATGATTATGACGGACGGCGGCCCGAACGGGGCAACTCAGGTTATGGTAGAACGTATTTATAAGTACGGCTTCCGCTATTTCAAGATGGGTTACGCTTCAGCGTTCTCTTGGATTTTGTTCCTGATTATCATGGTTTGCACAGCAATTCAGATGCGCGGACAGAAACGGTGGGTGAATTATGACGCATAAGAAAAAAATCGGCACAGTAGCCTATTACGTTGTCGGCATTCTGATTGCAATTCTGGCGATCATTCCATTCCTCTGGATGGTCAGCACGTCACTCAAGGCGCGCGGCGCGCTTATGAGTATTCCGATTGAATGGATCCCAAAAGAACCGACGGTCGCCTCCTATGTGAAGGTGTTTTCAAAGTTTCCGTTCTTCAGCACCATCGGGAACAGCTTATTTATCTCCGTGACCTACACGTTCATTACGTTGATCTCGGCGTCTATGGCGGCTTTTGCTTTTGCAAAGCTCAAGTTTCCAAAGGCTGATCTGCTGCTCAAGGTGTTTCTGGCAACGATGATGATCCCAACGCAGGTCACGATCATCCCGCTGTTTGTCGTCATGAATAAGATGTCATTGATCAACAGCTATGCCAGCGTCATTTTACCGTCTATTTTCCGGCCGTTTGCCGTGTTCCTGCTCGTTCAGCAAATGCGGACGATCCCGAACGACTATCTGGATGCAGCCAGCATCGACGGCGCTTCAACCTTTACAGTTTACTTTAAGGTTGCACTGCCGCTCTGTGCGCCGACACTTGCAACTCTGTCGATCACGACGTTCATGGAGTCTTGGAATGATTATCTCTGGCCGCTGCTTATGCTGACAGACAAGACGAAAATGACGCTTCCGATTGCCCTCTCGACGCTGAACGGTCAGTTCGCAACGGAGTATAACGTCCTGATGGCCGGCAGCTTGATTTCCATGATCCCGATTATTCTCATTTACTGCTTCGCGCAGAAGTATTTCCAGAACGGCATGATGGCCGGTGGTATCAAGGGGTAAACCATGCAAAGATTTGAAAGTTCTGCATTCCAGGCACATATATCCTGCCCGCGCACCGATGTGCAGCTTGTGCGTCACGGCGCAGTCCTGACGGTAAGCCTGTCCTATCGAGGCGCATACGGAATGGGCGAGAAATATGACGCGCTGAATCAAAAAGGACATGTCGTTGTCAATCAGGTGGAAGAAAAGTTTTGCTTCCAAGGTGAAAAAACATATTGCCCGACCCCGTTCTTCTGGACAGACAGCGGATTCGGCCTATATGTTGACACCTGCGAAACAACAACATTTCATTTTGACGAGAACTCTGTGACGATCGATTTACCGGAATCCGCCTCCGTCGTGACCTTTTCCGGCGAACCGACGCAAATCGTCAGCGCATATATGGAGCTGTTCGGAAAGGCTGTTCTGCCGCCTGAATGGGCGTTCGGCGTGTGGATCTCTGCAAATCGCTGGAATTGCCAGAAAGACGCAGAGCAGCAGATCGAGAACCTGAAAAAGCACGATTTCCCGGCCAGTATTCTGGTGCTGGAGGCATGGAGCGACGAAGCGACGTTTTATATCTGGAACGGGGCGAAATACCAACCGAAACCAGACGGAGCTGCGCTCCAATATGACGATTTCGATTTTTCGGATTCCCCATGGCCTGACCCCAAGGACATGGTGGATGCACTGCACAAGGCCGGGCTGCATCTTGTTCTCTGGCAGATTCCTGTCTACAAAAAGCAGGGGCCCGACGAGATCCTGAACGTACAGAATACGCTTGACCGTGAGGATGCTGTGCGGCGCGGCTTATGCGTCCATCTCGCAGACGGAACACCCTATACCATCCCCGACGGACATTGGTTTTCCGGTTCCATGATCCCGGATTATACAAACCCGGAAACCGTTCAGACGTGGTTCGCCAAACGTCAATATCTTCTCGACATGGGCGTTGACGGCTTCAAAACCGATGGCGGCGAGTTCATCTATCGCCCGGACGTGCGCTTTATGGATGGCAGCGACGGAAAATCTGGAAAGAATCGCTACGCACGGGACTATACCTGCGCATACCGCGATTTTATCGGTTCGCAGCGGGTTTTGTTCAGCAGAGCTGGATTTTCCGGGCAACACACTGTCCCGATGCACTGGGGCGGCGATCAGCAATCACAGAACGCAGAACTGCGAAGCCAGCTTCACGCCGGGCTTTCGGCCGCGGCATCCGGTATTCTGTTCTGGGGCTTTGATATTGCCGGGTTTGCAGGCCCGCTTCCGACGCTGGACCTCTACCGCCGCGCAATACAGATGGCCTGCTTCTGCCCGATCATGCAATGGCATTCAGAGCCGGACGGCGGGCAGTTCAAAGAGCTGATGCCGGGCGGTGAGGGCAACAACGAACGCAGCCCGTGGAATCTGGCTGCTGCCTACAACACGCCTGAATTTGTCGATGAGATGCGCTTCTGGCACAAGCTGCGTGAGCGGCTGCGCCCGTATCTTTGGGAGACTGCGCAGGCGTGTGTGGCTGGCAATATGCCGATGATGCGGCCGCTGTCCTTCCTCTGGCCCGAAGATGAAGCGGCGCTCGCCTGCGAGGATGAGTATATGCTTGGCGATGCACTGCTCGCTGCGCCGCTTCTGGAGGAAAACGCAGAAAGTAGGCAGGTCTATTTGCCGGAGGGTGAATGGATCGGATTCTTTGATCGAAAGCCATACCAGGGCAAGCAAATGATTTGTACGGACTGCGACGGAAAGATCCCGGTTTTTATCCGAAGCGGATATGAAAAACAATTCTGAAAGGACGTGCCGGAGCTGATTCAGCTCCAGCATTTGCTAAAATTATGAGAAGATTTACTGCATATATTTTTGATTTGGATGGTGTGCTTTGCCATACTGACAAATTCCATTTTGCGGCGTGGGCTGCGCTGACAAAGAACCTTGATCTTCCGTTTGATGCGTCTGTCAATGACCGGCTGCGCGGTGTCAGCCGTATGGAGAGTCTTGACATTGTCTTGGGTGAGAAGAAAGACGCTTTCACTGCGGAGCAAAAGAAGTCGTTTGCAGATGAGAAGAATGCAATTTATCGCGGCTATCTGCAAACGATGACACCAGCCGATCTGGACGAAGATGTGCGCAGTACACTGCTGAAGCTGCGTGCGGACGGTCATAAACTGGCTGTGGGGTCGTCCAGCAAGAATGCTCCGCTGATTCTGGAGCGCATTGGGCTTGGCAGCTTTTTCGATGCCGTTGCCGACGGAACACAGATCACCCACTCCAAGCCAGACCCGGAGGTGTTCCTTTTGACGGCAAAGCTCCTTGGCGTAAAGCCGGATGCTGCACTCGTTGTGGAGGACGCAGAAGCTGGCATACAGGCGGCCAAGGCCGGCGGCTTCTACGCCGCTGGCATCGGCCCCGCGGCAAATTCCTTGCTTGCGGATTTCCGTTTGCAAAAGCTTTCCGACCTGCTGAAAACACCTGCGTAAAAGGACTGAATTTTGCTCCGCTATAGACAAATCATAACCACCGGCACGGCCGGTGGTTATGATTTTTCGTCCAGTTCCAGAAACGTCAGCAGACTTTCCAAAAACGGAAGTTCCAGCTGCCTGGACGGCAGGCCCTGCATTCCGAACGCATCGTTTTCAAAATACTCCTTCTCGCCGGAGAAATACATCTTTGCATACCACATAGCTGTCACCTCAAATACGGACTAATTGTA
>ERZ836939.382-NODE-382-length-60917-cov-44.179652_pt1 | contig 60917 bp, 53 predicted proteins | sample MGYA00519912_ERZ836939 | MGnify/ENA primary metagenome ERZ836939 (study PRJEB31850, sample SAMEA3708810) | human gut metagenome | biome: human gut; feature: human-associated habitat; material: faeces | place: China | collected 2014 ...
ACGATGCATCCAGTTCGGCAGGTAGTAACAAGGGACCTTCCAATGAAGAACATTTAGCTTTGTTGGAAGAACGTATTGATACATTCTTGGTTCATCATCCTTACCTAACCCGTGAAAAAGTTCCGGCTGAAATCATCACGGCCAGCAGTTCCGGTTTGGATCCCCATATCTCACCGAAAGCCGCTTATGCACAGGCCAAACGTGTAGCGGACGCTCGTGGATGGTCGGAAGAAAAGGTAATGGGTATCGTCAATTCTCATGTTGAGAAACCGTTATTGGGTATGTTCGGAACGGAGAAAGTAAATGTATTGAAATTAAATGTTGCGCTTGATCAAGCATCAAATAACAAATAACAAATTTTTAATAAGTCAATTAGATTTAGGTTATGAAATCATTCGTAAAAAAAGTAGCAGCCTTGGCAGTTGTATTCTCAATGGCATCTTCTACGTTGGCTAATGCACAGGAAGAGGATGGTAAAGTAAGTTTTTCTGTACAGGGAGATTTGGTAAGTTCCTATATTTGGCGTGGTTTCTACCAAACTGGTGCTAGCTTCCAGCCGACACTATCACTGGGGGTAGGTAATTTCTCTTTGACAGCCTGGGGATCTACCGATTTTCAGGGAGCAAACTCTACATCTATGCCTGCGGCTAAAGAGATAGATTTAACGGCAGCGTATACATTCGGATCAGCTGGTCCTACATTATCTGTCGCTAGCTTATGGTGGGCAGGGCAAGGCTCTTGCCGTTATTTTAACTTCAAAAGCCATGAAACAGATCACCATTTTGAAGCAGGTTTGGCTTACACTTTACCTATTGAGAAGTTACCTTTGTCTATCACTTGGAATTTCATGTTTGCCGGTCAAGACAAAGATGAAAATGGAAACCAAAACTATTCTTCTTATGTGGAGTTGAATTTTCCATTCACAGTGAAGGGCGTCGATCTGAATGCAACTTGTGGTGTTCTTCCGTATGATGCGGGAATAACTACGTATGGAGGTGATGTAAATAGTGGATTTGCAGTAACGAATGTTGCATTGAAAGCAACGAAAGATATCAAAATCACGGATTCTTTCTCATTACCTATTTTTACACAGGCAATTTGGAACCCTCGTATGGAGGATGCCCATCTTGTCTTGGGAATTTCTTTAAGACCTTGATATAATAATACGCATGGACCGAGAACAAAGTGTACAACATTTTTTAGATTTGTTGAAAAAGTCTCGTCGTGGCAATTTTAAAATCTACATCGGCATGATTGCCGGTGTAGGTAAATCGTATCGGATGCTATCTGATGCCCACCAATTACTGGAAAGCGGTATCGATGTCAAGATCGGTTATATAGAAACACATGGGAGAGTCGAGACGGAGGCTTTGGTGGAAGGATTGCCTATCATCCCCCGCCGCAAGATATTTTATAAAGGAAAAGAGATCGAAGAGATGGACTTGCAGTCGATTCTCAGTATCCATCCTGAAGTTGTCATCGTTGACGAATTGGCTCATACCAATGTCGAAGGCAGTAAGAACGAAAAGCGTTGGCAGGATGTCATGGATATACTGGATGCCGGTATCAGTGTGATCACGGCGGTCAATATTCAGCATATAGAAGGACTTAACGAGATGGTGCAGGACGTGGTTGGCATTGAGGTCAAGGAACGTATTCCTGATATCGTACTGGAGCAGGCTGATGAAGTGGTCAACATAGACCTTACCGCTGACGAATTGCTGGCTCGGTTAAAAGCCGGAAAAATATACAAACCCGATAAGATACAAACAGCATTAAATAATTTCTTTAAGGCTGAACATATTCTTCAGCTTAGGGAGTTGGCATTGAAAGAGGTAGCTTTGCGGGTAGAAAAAAAAGTGGAGAATACCATTCCAGAGAATCTCGGCGTACGCCACGAAAGGTTTATGGCCTGCATCAGCAGTAATGAGAAAACTCCCCGTAAGATCATACGGAAAGTCGCACGGTTGGCAACCCGATATAATTCCAAGTTTTTTGTACTGTATGTACAAACCCCAAGAGAAAGTTCCGACAGGATTCCGTTGGCAAGTCAAAGGCATTTGCTTAACCATTTCAAGTTGGCAACGGAACTTGGAGGAGAAATCATTCAAGTGCAATCCCCACATATAACGGATGCGATCGTACAGGTTTGTAAAGAAAAGCAAATCAGTACGCTATGTATCGGACGACCAGCTTTAAAATATCCTTCCGCTATCCTTGCGATGGTTCACTATCGGAACATGTTAGAAGAGTTGGCTCAATTAGGCATTGATTTAATAATATTAGCATAAAAATCCTTCCATGAATATGAATATAAAAACAAAGTTGACTTATGGGATAGGACTTTTATTTGTCCTGATCACTTTATTAGGTGGATTGGCTATAAAAAACATTCATAATGTATCGGATGACACGCAGAATATCCTAGCGGATAATTACAATTCACTCCTTTATTCCCGTCAGATGCTCGAGTCACTGGATGCCATTCGGGAAAATCCGAATGCCCGAAAAGAGTTTGAGGCCGGGTTGGAAGCTCAGAAAAAAAATCTGACAGAGAAGGATGAAGACATACTGACTAACCGATTAAGTTCGAACTGTGAAAAGGCGTTGGATGACATGGATGATGAATCGATTCGGCAGATACGCCAGACGATTTATACCATTATGGCAGTCAATATGTCTGCCATTTATGAAAAGAATGAAGTGGCTGTCCATACGGCGGAAAGGTCTCTCTTTTGGATCTGGACGGTAGGGATCGCTTGTATCGTGATCGCCTTCCTCTTTCTGGCTCGCCTGCCACGCTCGGTCAGCGTACAGATCCGGAAATTGACGGATGGCATCAAGGAAATCACCAATGCCAATTACAGCAAACGGCTTAATTTGGGCAATGAACCGGAGTTTAAGGAAATAGCCACGTTGTTCAACGAGATGGCCGAGCGCTTGGCCGAATACAGGAACAGTTCGCTGGAAGATATCCTGCAAGGGAAAAAATATATAGAAACAATTATCAACAGCATTGCAGAACCTATCATAGGCTTGAGTAAGGAACGGAAGATTTTGTTTGTCAATGACGAGGCTTTGACTGTTTTGAATTTGACACGGGAAAACATTATCGACAAACCGGCTCCCGAAGTGGCGTTAAAAAATGATCTGCTGCGCCGTTTGATCCGCCAGTTGGTACATCCCGATGACAATAAGGATCCGTTGAAAATCTATGCGGACAACAAGGAAAGCTATTTTCAAGTAAAATACATCCCGATCAACGTTAACAGGCAGACTGGACTGGAGAGTAAGTATGTCGGGGATGTGATCCTGTTGAAGAACGTGACCGAATTTAAAGAAAAAGATATTGCAAAGACAACCTTTATTTCAACGATCTCTCATGAACTGAAGACACCGATATCGGCTATCATGATGAGCTTGGAACTGCTGGAAGACAATCGGTTCGGAAAACTGAATACAGAACAGGAGAGCCTTTCCAAGAACATAAAGGAAAATAGCGACCGTTTGTTGGAGATCACTGGCGAATTGTTGAAGATGTCACAGGTAGAAAGCGGTAAGCTCTACCTGAATCCGAAGATTACCAAACCGATCGAACTGATCGACTATGCCATCAAGGCGAACCGGGTACAGGCCGAGCGTTTTAACTGTCAGATCGAAGTGGAGTATCCTGAAAAGATCACCAAATTGTTTGTCGACAGCGAGAAAATTGCTTGGGTTGTGACCAACCTGTTATCGAATGCCATCCGTTATTCGTCGGAGAACGGACGGATTATCATCGGTGCACGACAGATCGACAAAGCCGTCGAGATCTATGTCAAGGACTTCGGAAAGGGCATTGACTTGCGTTACCACGAAAGTATTTTCGACCACTATTTCCGTGTGCCGGGAACAAAAGTACAAGGTAGCGGTTTGGGACTTGCCATCAGCAAGGACTTTGTGGAAGCTCATGGTGGTACGATCCGTATCGAAAGCGAAGTCGGTAAAGGTAGCACGTTCGTGATCAGATTCAATGTATAAAAAGTAAAATCAAAAATCAGATAGTCTAATGAAAGTATTAAAATTTGGTGGTACTTCAGTCGGTTCTGCCCAGCGGATCAAGAATGTCGCATCAATCATTTGCGATCAGGAACAGAAAATAGTAGTACTCTCTGCCATGGCAGGGACAACAAACTCTTTAGTGGAGATATCTGAGTGTTTCCATAAGAAAGATCCGGGAAAAGCCAATGCGATCCTTTCTGCTTTGGAACAAGCTTATGTCAATCATATAGAAGAATTATACCAAAGCGATACCTACAAAGAAAGGGCCATGCAATACATGCTTGAACGGTCTCAACATGTCTGGTCTTTCTCTAATATGCCTTTCAGCATGTTCGATGAAAAGGAAATCTTGGTACAGGGTGAGCTAATATCAACCTTTCTGATGACCTGCTATCTGGAAGAACAAGGAGTGAAGGTAGTTTTATTGCCTGCGTTAAACTTCATGCGGATTACAATGGACAATGAACCGGACATGGAATATATCGCTAAACACCTAAATACACTTTTGGAGCAAAACAAAGAGGCAGAAATATATATTACGCAAGGTTTCATCTGCCGGAATGCTTACGGCAGCATTGACAACTTGGAAAGAGGAGGAAGCGATTACACCGCCTCTCTAATTGGGGCGGCTATCCAAGCAGAAGAGATACAGATATGGACGGATATTGACGGGATGCACAACAACGATCCACGGTTTGTCAATGACACCGCTCCTGTTAGGCAGTTGAACTTCGACGAAGCCGCTAAGTTGGCACATTTCGGTGCCAAGATACTACATCCGACTTGCATCCTGCCTGCCAAGGAAAAGAACATACCGGTACGTCTCTTGAACGCATTGCAGCCAAGTGCGTCGGGTACATTGATCTCGAACACGGCGGAAAAGGGTGCGATCAAAGCTGTTGCCGCCAAAGACAACATCACGTATGTCAAGATCAAGTCGCTCCATACGATACCGACACCTCATTTTCTGAGCATCGTGTTTGATACGTTCTATAATTACAATACGCCGGTGGACATGGTGACCACTTCCGATATCGGGGTTTCCGTAACGATTGATGATGACAAGCATATAGACGAGATTGTGGGTGTATTACGGAAATACGCAACGATTACAGTCGAAAAGAATATGGTGATTGTTTGTGTTGTTGGTGACCTGGAATGGCAAAATGTCGGTTTTGAGGCACGCATCATCAATGCATTGAAAGATATTCCCGTACGGATGATTTCATACGGCGGAAGTAGTAGTAATGTATCGTTGGTGATGAAAGCGGAAGATAAAGTGCATGCTTTGAAGGCGCTTAGTGAACACTTGTTTTCCGTATCAGACAAACCTGTGTTATCATCCGTTTCTTAAAAGAAAATTAAGATTAATAGTTGAGCATATTTGTTTTTTGATTTGTTCTAGAAATGAAGCAGAAGCAGTCTTTTTTTGTAGAGACTGCTTCTATTTTTCGGTAATAAACAATGAAAATTCTTCTGTGTATTGACAGGTGGAAAATTTGGTATAAACTGTCCCCCCATTGTCCTATCTAAAGAGTTCCCCAAAATCCAATTTAAATTGCCCCACCCAAAAAACATTAAAAGAGTTACAGAATCAGTTCATAATTCTACATTAATCTATTAAATAGACAAAACAGATAGTATTCCCAATAAATCAATCAGCATGAACAAGATTTGTCAAGGAGGTGTGCGACTTGTTTGTCATGGGAAGCTCCGGTACAGGAAAGAGCTACATTGCCACAGCCTTGGGATACAGAGTCTGCCAAAAAGGATTGAAAGTGCTGTATGCCAATACTTCCAGACTTTTAGGGCAGTTGAAGGCCACCAAGGTAAAAGGTAGCATCCTGTAGGAGCTGAAAAAGATAGAAAGGACGGATATGCTTATACAGGATGATTTCGGCTTGCAACCGTTGGACAACGGAAGCAGAATGCATCTGATGGACATCATCGAAGACCGATATGGTAAGAAATCAACACTGATTGCATCACAATTGCCGGTCAAAGACAAGTATGATGTCATCGGCAAGGAGACAATAGCCGGCGCAGTCATGTACAGAATAACTCACCAAGCCGCAAGAATTGAGCTGCACGGAGAGTCCTTACGCAAAATTTGCGGGAAGAAATGAATGACTATATTGGCAGTAAATAAAAATTACAAACCCAGCACAAATCGAAAGCTAATGAACTGATTATATGATGTTTTTTTTGTATTTTAGGAAAAATAAATCGGGGGTCAATTTAAGTTGGATATTGGGGATCTGTTTCATTCGAGTTTCCAAGTTGTCGTTATACTCCTTGAACACATTATATAATGTTTTGAAAGTTTCGTCCTTTCCCTGATAGCGATTTACTATGGTACGTGCGGAGACAATCTTTTCCTCCAATTCCAAGTCTTGGTAAATCTGATAGAATTTCACACGCAGAGGTACTTTCCCGTTTTTAACGTTTTACTACGCTTAATGAAGAACAACACGCTGAATATTTCTCTTTCCATACAGCTCAATTTTTAATGATACAAAGTTAGGAAATCGAACCGAGAACCCGGTTATGTAAAATAGATCAATGTGCTGTAAAAAAACGAAGTAGCACTTGTGCTGTGTAACATTTTAGGCTTTCTAAAACTATCCCCCGAATAAGGATGTATAGTTTACTTTAGTCCCACTTATTTTACCTATTCTTGAAAATGAAAAATCCCTAAACTTCTTTGAAAGTTAGGGATTTACATCGTTTTGCCTTCTTAAAAAGTGGTGCCACCAGGAATCGAACCGGGGACACAAGGATTTTCAGTCCTTTGCTCTACCAACTGAGCTATGGCACCATCATGTCGTTTTGTATATCGTTGTTTCGATTACGGGTGCAAAGGTAGGTATTATTTTTAATCCAGCAAATGTTTTGAAAGAAAAATTCACAGGACAGTAAATTATCTATTTTTCCTGCAAAAAAATCCACTTTTCTCTTGCAGGTTCAAAAACAATGTGTACCTTTGCACCCGTAATCGAGACAACGATACAAAAAAACGGGATGTAGCACAGTTGGCTAGCGCGCCACGTTCGGGACGTGGAGGTCGGAAGTTCGAGTCTTCTCATCCCGACTCATCAAAAAGGCAAGAATCTTGAAAGAGATCTTGCCTTTCTTTTTTCAATCCTATTAATATCTAATGAATAACAAAAGGTATCAACATATATTGTTCGATCTGGACGGTACATTAACCGATCCTATGATTGGTATTACCAGTTCTGTAAAGTACGCCCTCTCCTATTTCAATATAGAAGTAGAAGATTTACGATCTTTATGCCCTTTCATCGGGCCACCATTAAAAACATCCTTTAAGGACTTCTATCAGTTTACAGATGAGCAAGCAGATGTAGCCATTGCTAAATACCGGGAATATTTTTCAAAACAAGGTATTTTCGAGAATACCCTGTATCAAGGTACTGATGAATTACTCCGTTTGCTTACCGAAAACGAAATGAAAATCTACTTAGCCACCTCAAAACCGCAGCCCTTCGCTCAACAAATTCTAGAATATTTCCACTTAGAATCTTATTTTACATTTGTTGGAGGAAGCACATTCGACGGAAGCCGTTCCGAAAAAGCGGATGTAATACAATATGTATTAGACAGCACCGATATAAAAACACGGTCTGACGTAGTCATGATCGGTGATCGTAAATATGATATAGAAGGGGCCAAAGCGAATAACATAGATTCAATAGGAGTCCTTTACGGCTACGGGGATGAAGAAGAACTAGCGAATGCCGGAGCAAACAAAATCGTTACTGATATAAAAGAACTATCATCTTTCCTTCTAACAGGGAATATCCCCATATAGAAAGCTTAAGCAGATCTATAAATCACATTAAAAATAAACATCAGCAATAAAGAGAATGAAATATTTGGAAAGCTCGGCTTCAACCGGGCTACCAATTTTTCTATAGCGATCTTCATCTGTACACGAACCGTACTCTCTTGAACCGATAATATTTCCGCGATCTCCTTCGTTTTCAATCCCTCCTCACGAGACATCAAAAACACAAGACGGCATTTCTCAGGAAGTTCGTCAATCGCTTTATCAAGCATCTCTCTCATCTCTTTTAACTCCAAATGCTCCTCCGGAGAACCCTCATCTTCCTCTTCCATTAATGGCAACAACTCATTTAAAGAAACCCTATTCAAGTCTTTATTCCTTGCTTGAAAACGAAAAGACTCGTTACGTACGGAAATATATAAATAGGTATCTATATTATCAATATCCTTTAATCGTTTCCGGGATTGCCAGACCGAAAAAAAAACATCTGTCACAACTTCACGGCATGCCTCCTTCTCGCCTAAACAATAATAAGCGAAGCGAAAAACCTGATCATAATATAAATTATAAAAACGTTCGAAAGCTCCCCTGTTATCTACCGACACAGATTCAAGCAACCCTTTGATATCTCGCACAAAAACTCCCACTCCTTTTTCTTTGATTTGGCAAACATACTAAATATAATCTAAATGCCTTTTTAAAAAGCAGACTATTTTTTCTCATATTTTACTTGCATATTCAAATTATTAAACTACTTTTGCACCCGCAATACGGAAGTAGCTCAGTCGGTAGAGCACTGGTCTCCAAAACCAGGTGTCGGGAGTTCGAGCCTCTCCTTCCGTGCATGAGCGGCAACACTATGAATATGTGTTGCCGCTTTTTTATTATTCTCCTTCTCTTCCCATTGCGATAAAAAAGCGTAAATAAGACAACATTTTTCGTTAAAGAGACTATTTTTTCTTTCAATATATAAAGGAATATACTACTTTTATTGCCGATTTTAAATCTAATTGAGACTTAGTGTAAATCGTATACCATAGAAACAGATGACAACTAACAAATTTTCAAATCGATACTCGTCTGAGAGGAAAAAGTATTTTTTCAAAAGTAAGGCGTTTATCCTGTGCCTCGGATTATTTTTGGGAGCTGGGATTATGATCGCCCTTTATAAAACATCTGTATATTTCTCGACAGATGAATCTTGTATGATGTGCCACGTGCATCCTCACGTAGAAAACAGTTGGAAACTTTCCAAGCATGTAAATAATGGAAGTGGCGTTAAGACACATTGCGTAGCTTGTCACCTCCCACCCCAAACAAATACTTGGAAACATTATAGCGCAAAGGCTAAATTGGGTATGAAAGATGTTTGGTCATACTTGACTAAAGACAGTGCGGATTTCAATTGGGAAACTAAGTCCGAGTTGGAACACGCCGTTAAATATATCCCCAATGAATCTTGTAAGGAGTGCCATCAGAACTTATTCCCCGAAGGAATTACCGATGATGGTGTAACGGCACATTTATATTATGATGAGAATGAGAAAAAGCTAGATCTACAATGTATTAGTTGCCATTTGGATGCAGGACATTACAATCCGAACTACAATCACTCCAAGATGGTTGGCATACCGGGACAAAACACATCCGGGGCAACCTCGATAGATACCAGCCTGTTTTTTAAGGAACCAACTACAGTTACCTCTTTCACCGACTATGTAGAACAAATTCCCGGAACAATGGTCTCATTCAAGATGATTGCTATCCCCGGAGGTTCATTCAAAATGGGTAGTGAGGAAAAAGAGGCATTTCATAAAGCAGATGAGTCGCCTGTACACAACGTAACTGTCAGTCCGTTTTTCATGGCTGAGGTCGAGGTGACTTGGGATCAATACTGGGCTTTCTATGGGAATACGATGAGTGAGGGCCGTACCCCTCCAGAGACCGTATACGCAAATAACAGTAATCCGAATGTCGATGCCATCTCCGGTCCGACACCTCCGTTCGGTTTCCCGGATCAAGGCTGGGGTGGCGGAGATCGCCCGGCTATTACAATGACTCATTATGCGGCCGAGACTTTCTGCCAATGGTTATCCAAGAAAACAGGAAAGACTTATCGTTTACCGACCGAGGCGGAATGGGAATATGCGGCACGTGGCGGCACGGAAACACCTTATTTCTTTACGGGTAATCCAAAAGACTTCTCCGATCAAGGCTTCTGGCGTAAATTTTTCGACGCTAAGACTGATAGTATAGGTTCTTATGTGATTTATAGCAAGAACAGCAAAAATAAGACGCAAGAACCGGATTTGGTAAAAGCCAACCCTTTTGGGTTAAAGAATATGTTGGGTAATGTAATGGAATATTGTGCCGACAAGTATGATCCTGAAGCTTACGCTAAAAGCGGAAGTAGCGCCACAGATCCATTGGTTACCGAAGGTACTGAGTGGGTAGTGAGAGGCGGTAATTACACCTCCGATGCGGCAGATCTTCGCTGCGCTTCCCGTGATTATACCAAACATGAAGCTTGGTTAAAAACCGATCCGCAACAACCGAAGAGTATCTGGTGGTACTCCGATATCAGAGGAATCGGTTTCCGTGTTGTATGTGAACCTAACAAATAGTATCTAAAAAAATAATATCATGAAAAAAGAGAACAGCATTAGCAGAAGATCATTTCTGAAAAGTTCAGCCCTAGCGGGTGCGCTTGGAGCAATTGGAACAGGTAGTACAGTTGGTGTATTAACTTCTTGTGGTGGAGGTGAAAGTGCGAACGCAATAAAGCCTTTGAAAGAACCCGGTACTTATTACGTGCCCGAATTACCAGATCTGGCAACTGATGGAAAAGAACTAAAAGCTGGTGTAATCGGTTGTGGCGGACGTGGTTCCGGAGCCGCTTTTAACTTCTTGAACGCTGCGAACGGCGTTACGATCGTGGCTTTAGGCGATACGTTCCAAGAACGTGTCGATGATTTGGCAAAGAAATTAAAAGATGAGAAAGGAATTGATGTACCGGCTGATAAACGTTTCGTCGGCTTGGATGCGTACAAACAAGTGATTGATAGCGGCGTAGATGTAGTGATCGTCGCCACTCCTCCCGTATTCCGTCCAGTTCATTTCCAATACGCCACAGAAAAGGGCAAACATTCCTTCTTAGAGAAACCTATCTGTGTTGATCCGGTTGGTTACCGTACCATTATGGCTACCGCAAAACAAGCTGCGGCAAAGAACTTATGTGTCGTAACCGGTACTCAACGCCATCACCAACGCAGTTATGTTGAGTCTTACAAGAAGATCATGGAAGGATTGATCGGTGAGATCACGGGCGGTACGGTTTACTGGAATCAGAATATGCTTTGGTATCGGGATCGTCAACCGGGATGGAACGATTGCGAATATATGATCAAGGACTGGGTAAACTGGAAATGGCTTTCCGGCGACCATATCGTAGAGCAACACGTACATAATATAGATGTATTCACTTGGTTCAGCGGATTGAAACCAGTCAAGGCTGTAGGTTTCGGTTCTCGCCACCGTCGTATCACTGGCGACCAATATGATAACTTCAGCGTTGATTTCACAATGGAAAATGGTATCCATATGCATAGTATGTGCCGCCAGATAGATGGTTGTGCAAATAATGTAAGCGAATTCATCCAAGGAACCAAGGGATCATGGAGCAGTGACACGATGGAGATCAAGGATTTGGCAGGAAACGTTATCTGGAAATATGATAGTGAGGCCGAAAAAGCGAACTTCAAGCAAACTGACCCGTATACATTAGAGCATGTAAACTGGATCAACTGCATCCGTGGTGGTAAACAAATCGAGCAAGCTTCTGAGACTGCTATCTCCAATATGGCCGCAATCATGGGTCGTGAGTCCGCTTACACGGGTGCCGAGACCACTTGGGATGCCATGACTGCCTCAGCATTGGATTACACTCCGAAAGATTTGAACTTAGGAAAGATGGATATGAGCGGCTTCGTCGTTCCTGTTCCGGGTAAACCAATCGACAAGAAATAATCCAGACTGTTTATGACATTAAATAGAAGAAACTTTTTAAGAACCTCCTTATCCGGCGCTGCTTTAGCGGTAGGAAGTACGGCCTTGGCCTCCTGCTCTTCCAAGTCGGCAAACACTGCCAAAGGAGAAAAAGGGAGCGACAAGCCCGGCAAGGACCTTGAATTAAAGCTTTCTTTCCAAGAGGGAATCGCCCCGGGTGAAAGTTTGAACGAGAAACTTGATTTTATGGAGAAGTTGGGCGTTGTAGGTTTTGAGCCGGGTGGCGGAGGATTAGCCAGCCGGGTAAACGAGATCAAGCAGGCCTTAAACGGACGTAATATCAAAGTGAGTGCCATTTGCGCCGGCTTCAAAGGCTTTATTCTTTCTACCGATCCAGCCATCCGCAAGGAATGCATGGATACGATGAAAGAGATCATCGCCGCAGCCGGTGAATTAGGTTCTACGGGCGTGATTATCGTCCCTGCCTTTAATGGCCAAGTCCCCGCCTTGCCTCATACGATGGAGACACGGGATTTCCTTTGCGAGCAATTCAACGAGATGGGAACTTTCGCCGCCCAGCATGGGACTAGCGTCATCTTTGAACCTTTGAACCGAAAAGAGTGTTTTTATCTACGTCAAGTAGCCGACGCCGCCTCTTTATGCCGGGATATCAATAATCCGGGTGTACGTTGCATGGGCGACTTCTGGCATATGACATGGGAAGAGACCTCTGATATGGGAGCCTTTATCTCCGGTGGAGAGTATCTCCAACACGTACACGTGGCCAGCCGCAAACGTCGCAGCATGCCGGGTGAGGATGGAGATGCCGATAACTATATCAATGGCTTCAAGGGATTGAAAATGATTGGTTATAACAACTACGTAAGTTTCGAGTGCGGATGTCAGGGAGACCGTAACGTGGTAGTCCCCGCCGCCGTCAAGTTATTACGTGAACAATGGGAACAAGCTTGATAAGATGCCTTTAGTATACCCAAATATGCAATTGAGTGAGGTGGTGGAAGAACACCCCTCACTCATTCCCGTAATCAACCGGTTTGGGATTCGTCTCGGGCTTGGCGACAAATCGGTGAAGACGCTCTGTGAAGAACATTCGCTGGATACGGACTTTTTATTGACAGTGATCAATACCTTCCTCAACGAGGAGTATTTTCCGGAGAAGAAGTTACAAACTTTCCATACATCGCAGATCATTGATTACCTGACAAAGACGAACCAATACTATTTACGTTATCAGCTTCCCAATATAGAACGCCATCTAGGTTCCTTTATCTCGATGAGTACGCCAGGCAATCCTACTCTTGGATTGATAGGACGCTTCTTCTCCTCGTTCAAGGAAGAACTCATCGCCCGCATTGAGAAAGATGATAAGATATGGTTCCCCTACTGCATGTCGTTAAGTAAAAAGCTGGGAAAAGAACCGGCGGGAACGATCGATGGATTGCAAATCACCTCCGAGCAACGTACGGAAGATACCATCGAGGCCCTTTTAGCCGACTTAAAAAGTATCATGGTCAAGCATCTTTCGGGAGATTACGACGAGAATTTATGTTATGCCGTCCTCTTCTCCATCTGTAGTCTGGAGAAAGATATCAAACAACACAACCGGATCCGGTATCGAATCCTTACCCCCATGGTCTCGGCCATGGAAAAATTATGTATCTAACGATCTGAAATGCATCGAAACAAACAAATAGCGATCATACTGTCTGATACCCTAAGAAGTATTGGGCTGCAAAGCTTGCTGACCGACTACTTCCCCCCGGTAGAGGTTTGCTATTTTCCAAATTTCGAGATGCTTTCCTCCACAGGAAGCGACACCTACGATTACTATTTCACCGATTCTGATACCCTTGTGCTCAACGCAGATTTCTTCCTCCCGAGAAGAAACAAGACCGCCCTCCTCATCGACAGCACCGAAGAGCACGGGGCACTCTCGTCTACGAACCGTATCACGTTACGTTCCTCCCAAGAGACCATTATCGAGCAATTGCAACAATTATTTACGAGCGACAGCTCCAGCAACACCACAACCGAAAACAACAAGGACCTATCCAGCCGTGAGGTAGACGTACTTCAACTGATCGTAAAAGGCATCACGAATAAAGAGATCGCCGATAAGCTGAACATCAGCTTGAACACCGTCCTCACCCATCGTAAGAACATCACCGCCAAGCTGGGCATCAAGACCGTATCCGGCCTCACCTTCTACGCCATCATGAACGGGATCATCTCCGGCGACGATATCGAACTATAGCGAAGCCAACAAACCAGCTTTCAAAATCACTACATCTAGTGATTGACCATCCTGTTTCTTTACCGTTTCTTCGCGATTGAAAAAATATACTAACAAAAGAAATTCGATGAAGAGACACTACTTAGGTATCATCGCCCTAGGTGCGTTGGGGCTGCAAAATGTATACGCCGAGGACATCAAGGCTAACGAGAACGACACGATAAAAACCTATAACATGGGTGAGGTAATCGTGACCTCATCCACGAAGGAGACAAATAATCTCCGCACGTTACCCGGTTCCGTATCGATCCTTTCCCCACAAATGATCTCCGGCAGGCAGATCGACGCATTAAAGGATATAAGTTCTTTCGTCCCTAACCTATACATGCCGGATTATGGGGCAAAACTAACCTCGGCCATCTATATCCGCGGTATCGGAGCCAGAAGTAGCGGACAATCCGTGGGTTTATATGTAGACAACGTGCCTTATCTGGATAAAAGCACCTTCGATTTCGAGCTGACCGATATCCAACGCATCGAGGTATTACGAGGGCCGCAAGGAACCTTGTATGGTCGTAACGCCATGGGGGGCATCGTAAATATCTATACCATCTCCCCGTTCGATTACCAAGGAAAGAAACTCTCCCTATCGGCCGGAAGCTACGGGCAATATAAAGTCAAGGCCTCCCATTATGCTAAGTTGAGCGAAACCATCGGATTCACCGCCGCCGCTTACTATGACCATAGCGACGGCTTCTACACCAATGCCTACGATGGGAAAAAGATCGATAAGGAAGACAATGTAGGCGGCCGATTCAAATTAGAAGGTCGCTTCAATCCAAACTTCCGTGCCTCCTACTCCCTTTCCGTAGATTATACGGATCAAGGAGCGTTTCCATATGGTATGTTCATCGGAACCGGAAATACCGATCACAAGTATGTAAATCCTATCAATATCAACGATCCCAGCTCTTATAAACGGACGGTCATCGCCAATAACCTGTCCCTCGAATACCGGAATGAGCACGTGATACTGAGCAGCATCACCGGTCATCAATATTTCAAGGATGACATGAAGATGGATCAAGACTTCTCCCCTCTCTCGATCTTTACCCTCAACCAAAAGCAAAAGCAAAACGCTTTCAGCGAGGAATTGGCGATCAAGAGCAACACGAGGAATAATTACCAATGGTCCTTCGGACTCTACGGTTTCTACGATGATCTACATACGGACGGTCCGGTCGATTTCAAGGAAGACGGAATTAAGACCGTTCTCCAGCCCGTATTCGATCAATTGAAGAAAGATCACCCTAAGATGCCCTATCTAAAAATACTGGACGATCATCTTTATATTCCGGGTTCTTTCGACACCCCTTCTTACGGCCTTGCATTGTATCACCAATCCACTTATAACAACTTGTTCACGGAAGGTCTGTCAATTACCGCCGGTATCCGCTTGGATTACGAGAAGCAAAAGATGGATTACAATTCTGAGGCTAAGATGAGAATGGGTTTCGGCTTCGTAGAAAACGGACCGGTTATCGACATCGAGAAACTTTTCCCGATCCCAACCACCGTGATGGACGCCAGTGTCTCCCAAGATTTCTGGCAAGTACTTCCGAAAGTCTCTTTAAAGTACGAATGCTCGTCAAACACGTTCACCTATGTATCAGTAGCGAAAGGTTATAAGACCGGGGGCTACAACGTACAAATGTCGGCAGACGTGATGCAAAGCCAGATGCAATACGATATGATGAGCGCTTTCAAGGACATGATGCCGATCGAGGTCAAAGAACCTACCCCCATCGAGGAAGTAGCCGCCTACAAACCGGAGAAAAGCTGGAACTACGAGATCGGTATCCGTAGCGAGTTGCTATTCCAACGCCTAAGCGCAGAATTAACAGGTTTCTATATGGACATTCAAGACGTGCAGCTGACCAAATTCGTGAACAGCGGCAACGGCCGTATCCTCACCAACGCCGGGAAAGCCAAAAGCTACGGTATAGAGGCCTCCTTGCGTGCCCGCATCATCGATGGGCTAACCGCCGACGTTAATTACGGTTTCACCCATGCTACGTTCCGGGATTACAACAATGGGAAAGAGGATTTCAAGAACAACTTCATCCCATATACCCCACGTCATACCTTCAACGTAGGACTGCAATACACCCGCCTGTTCCGTAACGCATGGATAGACCAATTCTCCGCCTCCGCCCAATTCAGCGGTGTCGGAAAGATCTTCTGGACCGAGCGAAACGACATCTACCAGAAATTCTACGGAACGGTGAACGCAAAGGTAGGCGTACGCAAAGGTATCGTCAACGTAAACCTATGGAGCCGTAATATAACGAACACCCATTACTCTGCATTCTATTTCGAGTCGTTCGGAAATCCGTTTATCCAACTGGGTAAGCCCTTCCAGATCGGTGCGGAGGTGGCGATCGCCTTTTAAGCGCAAGCGTTCGATAGAAATAAAAAACGGGAGAGCCGGTTCTTACACCAACTCTCCCGATAACATTATTCTTACTTTTCAGTCTTCGACAGCCTACAGAGCAAGAGCTACAATACGTCTCTTCTAGTAAACGAATCACCCTCTAGATATTCCATCCTTAGCCTCGAATATAACCGATGGCTCAAGCACATTTATCGTATGCCATGTCCCCATTGGAACCTACATGCCATACCTCCCCTCATGAGAGCAAAGCAGATAGCGAGACACCTCCTTAAAAGCCTCCCTATCCCTCTCATATATAATCTCCTCCAGTCTCCCACAAAGGCAAATCACTGTCTCTACTGTATCCTCATGCCTATAGATAGGCACATCTGTGCCCACAGCCAATGCGTTCAACATCCTCTGCGACGTATCAGTTGCCGAGTTACGCAAATCATGGTTTACACGTAGCCGAGACGACTCGGCTGCTCTAGCCAACATTGCGTCCAAAAACACTTTATCAATCATTTATTCCATTCTATTTAATAGAAATCTTTATCATACCATCTCAATACTACCTCAAATGCCTCTGCATAGCCTAATCCCCACTGCCCACCACGTACAGCAGCCAAACCTAATAAATATTCCTCCGAACGGGGATGTGGATACGAACGTATAACACCCCTATACATAGAAAGAGCTTTAACTTTCGCAAGCACCCCCTCTTTTCCAACCTCTACAAAACAATTTGGATTAAAAGTATTCATAGCATTATTTATTTTCCACTCTGTACATGAAGGTACCTCCATATACCAAAACTCCTTAACACGTTTCACTTCAGGACGGCGTTGAAACAAACGTATGGCCTCTTGACACGCCATGGAGGTTTGTAAATGGTCATTATTTGTATCCGCAGGATGATGAGTAATGATAATATCCGGCTCACTTTCCTTGATAGCACTCTCTATAAACTGAACAAGTTTCAAATGCGACACAGTGTTCATTTCTATATTAGGGAATGTTCCTTCATACTTCTTTTGTACACCCAAGAACGATATAGCAGCATCCGTATCACCCTCCAGTTCTATATCTGATGGTCGAAAAGCACGTGCTTTTGCTTCTGTACACATTATACACACATTCACTTCATGGCCTGTATGCGTCCATTTATAGATAGACGCACCAGCCCCCAATACCTCATCATCTGGATGAGCCACTACTAATAGGTATTTCATTGCTTTGTCTATTTTCGTTGTAATATTCTATTGATCTCCTCAATATATATGTTCGTCACAATATTCCGGTCAAATTCCCGCTCCATTTTCTCTCTTGCAGCCTTACCCATTGCAACCTTCTTATCATAAGGGAGATTGATGAACTTTTCTACAGCAGAAACTAACTCATCCACATTCTTACAATGGAATAAAAAACCAGTCTCGTCTTCATCTATTCCTTCTTTTATACCTGGTATATCTGAACCAATACAAACACGCCCCATTGCACTATGCTCAAGAACAACGTTCGTCATACCTTCATAATAACTTGCATGAATTACAGCATGAGCTTTAGAGATAAAAGGCTTCATATTCATCTGAACACCAGCATACTCTACTATACCTCTCTTTTGTAATTCATGTACACGCTGACGATACACATCTTCATCATAATCACCATAGATTATAAAACGTATTTTTGGATATATTGCTTTTATCCTCTCAGCACAAATTAAGAAATCATTAATACCCTTTATCCTTACCAGACGACCTACATAGTTAAAAGTTATGGGTTCTGATTCATTAGGGTATTTTGAATATTCAAAATCATCAAGATTAACCCCAGAGCCGGGAATATCTCTATATGGTATCTTGTTTCGCAAAATACTGTTTAACACATCACGCTCTCTGCTATTTTGATACATCATGCACGATGCTCCTTTAAAGCCCAACTTGTAAAATATTGTTAAACAAATACCAACAATAGGATTGTAATTAGATGGTTCTAACAAGCCTGCATTATTGACAATGTAAGGAATTCTCAATAAACGGCAGGCTATTCCACTATATAAAACACTTTTTGTAGTATAAGACAAAACCAGATCAGGTTGACCTTCCTTGAAAATCTTGTAATATGTACGAATCAGTACCAAATCCTTAAATGGGTTCATTCCCCTTCTATCCATCGTATGGCCTACAAAATGGCATCCTCTATCAACGAAATATGCGATTTTGTTTCCTTTTGGACATACTAAAGTTACATCAAAACCTAATTCTACCAATTTCAGAATGAGTTCACTTCTGAAATTATAAAAGTTATAGTCCTTACACGCAATCAGAAAAATCTTTTTCTTATCCATTAATGGTCTTGTCTATTGTAGTTTGGAAAGACATATTACAATACGAGTTATCTTTGTAGCGAGAAAAATCAATGGAATAATTATCATTAGCAAAAGCACGTTCTGCTTTTGATATAAATTTCATACATATTTTTACCAATAGTCCAAGACCTGGAATGAGAATAGTTTTCTTTCCTAAAGCCTTACGGATAGCAACTATAGTATCGGCTGTAGAAATAGTCTGAGCATTCTGAGGATGAAAATAGCCCCCATCTCCACTCTCTACTAACTGACAAATAAAATTGTCGAGATGCCCTATATAAATCAGACTCTTCACATTTCTGAATGATGGAAAGATAGGGGTCAAAGAAGCTATTTTTTGCAACAATGCAAAATTACCCTTACATCCCTTTCCGTAAACTACTGGAGGACGAACTGATGCAACCTTGAAATTATCATCTTCAAGTTCATGAATACGTTGATCAGCTAAAAACTTGCTTTTACCATAGAAATTCTTAGGAGATTCTTGGTCACGTGAACAAATAGTTTCAGTAGTATCACCATAAACGTTCATTGAACTCATATAGATATACTGCTTTACATAATGCTTCTTAGCTTCTTCACATAGCTCTACAGCAAGATCTGTGTTTATTCTGTAAAACAAATCTTCCATATCGTCAGTTATTTTTACATGGGCAATACCAACGACATTGATTACAACATCTATTCCTGTAAAATCTATATCTTTTGGTTTTTTTTCAAAAGAATCTATGATAACTACATTATAACCAACTTTTTTCAACGCTTGATAATAATGCTCACCGATATAGCTATTCTTGCCATATATAAGTACTTTCTTCATTATTATTTGAAATTATCAAAGTTCTTAATCACCTCATTCCAAGGGCCTCTATCTTCCTTGTCGTAAATATATACGCATTTAGCATCCTTGAAATCTCGTAGCCACTCAGCCAACGAACATATACCTCCTTCAACACGTTTTCCATAGTCAATCACTTCACTCATAGAAGTGAAAGGCTCAAATTCTTTGCGATCGGCAGAATCGATATATCCATTCTCCATACCTTTCACCCATAAATAAGGCAATGGCATACCCGCAAACTTACATGTTGGATTCCAAGCCGAAGCACGGAAGTTCGTTTCCATAAAGTAAAAAGTTCCATCCTTATCAATCAAGAACTCAACCTCAAACACACCGTTAAAACCAATCTCCTCAAACATTGCCTGAAGTCTATCTTCCATATCCTTGTCCGTAAACATAGTAACGTCATGATATGGACTATAATACCCTTGAATAAGGTATTTCCATTTAAGTTGAGTAATTATGTGCATATCCTTACCATTGTTTATCGTATAACCCTCTAATGCCATTTCGTTCTGCTTATCAACAAAATGCTGTACCATTACCCAAGGGCTTGTAATCTTATTCATAGCATTCACCAATTCCTGTTCATCCTTGCAGATAAACACATCAAACTTCCAACTACCAGAGTTTGGAGAAATATCCTTTGTGATAACAGGGTACCATAAACCATTAGGAATAATATCACCTTTTTTGATGACATATGAATCCAAAACATTAAATCCATGACGTTTTGCACACTGCTGGATTTCATACTTATCCATAAACTCATTAATACGACCAGTATGTCCCGCATTATAGGTTATAAATTTATCCTTCCATTCATCATAGTGGAGATCAAAATATCCCACGGACTTATCATCAGAAAATACGACATAAGGTTTCTTTTCCTCTTTGCCATATTTCTCTATCAAGAACGCATATCCTTCTTCAACGGAATCTACACGATAAAGTTCCGATATATATTTACTTTGAGTCGCTACCTCATATCTGCGCCTTACGCTGATATATACAGGGTTTATACCATTCTCGCCAAAAGCGCGAATCATATTAAGTGGATTATAATGTTCCAAAGCGAACACTATAATCAAATGTCCATTGTATGAATTGTTCATAGCAATTATATTAATTCTTGATTATATGAGCCAGATATTCTAATTCCTCTCGTCCATATCGTTGATCAATCGTTATTGGGATGACATATCTTGACAGCCAGAACTCAAAACTGTCTGCCTGTTGTTCTTCACAGATGTAGCTCCACCAGTGACCTTGGAAGTGTTTCGCATTCAGCAAACGTTTTAAAAGGTCATCTTCTTCTACTAAGAGAGGATAAACCATTGGAACCGTATCTTCATCATAGAAACGTACCGCATCAATCTTGTTTATTGATCGAAATAATTCTTCAGCAATCGCAAAATTCTCTTTTCTTTTTTGTTTTATGTATTCATAATCAGTACCATCAAGAATATATCGAGTCAATTTTGACATCTTCATGATATCTTCGACATCAATTCGATGTTCATTTACGCTTCGGGCTTCATACCCTTTACCTTCACAACCATATTCAATTCGTTTTAACAGAAAAGAAGCGGTATCACTTGAATAGCCTTGAGAATAATTTTCTACATATTGCGATACCCCTTTGCCTATAACGTAGGCTCCATCTGGCACCCCAACAAATTTCCTACATGAATACACGTTCATCGCACCTTCTATTGGAGCGCAAAAAAACGCTTGACAATTATCAATGATCGCATGGTTATATGTCATGGACAATATTCTCATCCTTTCATGAGACATAATACCATAGTAGTTTACCAACAAAACTGCATCTTCTTTATTGGCATTAAGATCAATAGGATTAAAATTCTTGTCAATATGATAATACTTTATCTCAACATTCTTACGAAGAAGAAACTCTCTAACAGTATCGCACTGATAAATCGGAAGCCAAATTCTTTTGCAGCCAAAACACCTAAATGCATGTAAAATCGCTGCACGACCTATATTTAGACGAGCAACATCATCATTTTGACAATAGTATTCCAACCCTTTGGGTAATTGAAGTTCTAAAAATGATCCTATTTCCATATTCTATGCTTCTACTTCTTTATTTGTACGAAACTCCGATTCATTAAGTTTGGGAGCTCTAAACTTATCATCAGGACGAGCAAAACCAACAATTAATCCTATTGTGGTATAGAAGATCTTCCAATCCATAGACAATGACCAGTTACGAACATAAAACAAATCAAATTCCGCCATTTCTCTTCGGCTTTGTGACTTCCCTTCATGTATGGCTTCCCATCCAGTTATACCCGGTCTCATAGACTGACGTTCTCGTTGTTCTGATTCTGTCATCACAAGCATCTCCTTGGGCAAGATAGGCCGAGGTCCTATAAAAGACATCTCACCAATTAAGATATTCCAAATCTGGAACAACTCATCTATATTTGTTTTCCTAACAACCTTACCCCATTTCTTTAATCTCAGCTCATCTGGAAGTAGATTGCCATCAGCATCCCTTTCATTAGTCATAGATCTCAGCTTATACAGTGTGAAATGTTTGTTTCGATATCCCACACGCACCTGTTTGAAAATCGGTGATGACTCCGGCGATACGATCTTCACGAAAAGCATACCAGCAAATAATATGAATGCACTTGGTACAAACAAGACTAACGTAAACGTAAAGTCTAAGAATCTTTTTAATAATTTATCCATAGTTTTTATCCCTCAAATCCACACCCATTTAATTCTTTATTATAATAAACACAAATAACGAATGATAGATTTAATACATTTTTGTTATCGTTTCTCGTTTTTGTACTACAATCGAGCCAGACTCGATGTTCCCTTTTATCACACTGCCTGCCGCAATGAGGCAATTGTCTCCAATAGTCGTGCCACGCAATATAACAGTATTGGCTCCTATCCAGCAGTTCTTTCCAATAACGACAGGAGCGGTAATATATTCATTTCTGCGGACTCCATGTTCAGAGTCAAACACATGATCATGGTCATAAATATACACCCCAGGTCCCATTATCGTGTTACTTCCTATGGAGATGCTATTGTGGCACATAAGCATGCTATTACTGTTTATACCCACCATCTTACCGACAGTCAACCTGCCTCCATCTGATGCACTGATCACCGAGCGAGCAGACACAAGAACTCCTTTACCAAGTGTTATTACCCCTCCCCGTAACCTGATATTCACATTGCGATCCATCCTGATATAGGGGTGATAATAAAGCGTTTTCATGTGCATTAACTTTAGACTGAAGCATTTGACATTAGCTCTGAAAGCTAAAAGAATGTCTGTTACAATTTTCATAAATCAAACTATATCATAGATACATAGTATACAATGTATCTTAAACCATATAATAAACCCTCATAATTAGTAAAGAAATTAGCAGAAGTAAATACGATAAAACGATTAACATGCCAAATACAACATTTCCTTACATCTAACATATTCTATCTTGCAATTAGTTAATTAGCATCTATAACAAAATATAAAACAAGACAACTATTCTACTATTGAAACAATACAATTCAACATAATATTAACAAAAATATCAAAATTGAATAAACACAAAAAACTACTATCCAAAGTACACATAACTTTTTGTCAAATCAACACTTAAATTTATATTCATATTAAGTGTGGTAAGATCGACTGTTTTATCTTATCAAAAAAACAACAACGTTTCTTGTCCAATATATCAGATTGGTACTCCTTTGATTTCTGAAAATTGCGATTACAGAGGTTAATCTTTTCTTCAACCGTCAGATTATTTATGGCAATAATCTTTTTAGCTATATCAGAAGGGCTTTTCCTTTTCACCACATAGCAATCATCTATTAACTCCGGAATGCCGGCTGTTCTTGCACCTATAACATGGCATCCTCGGCTCATGGCTTCAATAACACTCCTTGGTAAACCTTCTTGAAGAGAAGGTTGAATATAGATGTCGATCTCATCAAGGAGCTTGAATATATCTTCAAGCGACAATCTACCTGTAAATACAACCTGGTCTTCAACCCTTAATTGGGTAGCCAAACTTTTCAGATGAACTCCTTTGCCATCACCACACATTAGATATCTCACTCTAATTCCTCTTTCATTGAGCCTTGGAATAGCTTTGATGACATATTCTTGTCCCTTGTATCTTACATCTACCGAAGCAGAAGTCATAAGTATCAGAGGTTCGCACTTCTTTTTGGCGTAATGCTCTTTCTTTTTATTCAAGTTATCTTTACTAGTTTCTTTTATGAGAACGTTAGAAGCACCAATACTTAAGCCCTTGCATGGATACCGATTCTGCAAATACTTTTCAGTAACATACAATGCGAAGTCGGCTTTGCCAACGCAATACCTTATCTGTAAATAAAAGTAGGGCGCCATAATCTTTCCTGCTAGTCCATGATTCCAGTATGCATCCCATCCATCACCCATAACCTCCGCTAAATAGGGCTTACCCAAATCTCTGCCAATCCTTGCTGCTGCTATACCCAACATAGTCGGGCAGCGGATTATCAGTAAATCACAAGAGAAAATCAAATCCTTTATGTGTGATTTGAATTGCAACGAAAATGCCGCAGATAGACCATTTACGCCATAATAGGATACAAACAACTCTTCCGCACATTCAAATCCTGCTGGCAGTATGTCAATAGACGTTACCCGAAAACAAGCATGAATGTCTCCAAATACCTGTTTATATCTTTTCACAATAGTAGAGAACTGAGTCCCCACATACAATTTTTCTCTATACTTATAAGCGTGAAAATCACTCACTATTAAAACTTTCATTTTGCTTCCAACCACTTTTTCTATAACCCCTCAGTTTGGGTATACCACTTTAATTAAGATACATTTGCCATCCTATTGCTCCCGAAAAACTGCGAATTTATCCTTTCACTCGCAAAGGGACAGATAAACCGTTCAGTAATTGAGTTGTCTATACTGCAACGACCATCTTTCTTTCATATAAGCGAAAGCTGTTTTCAGAAGTCTTTCAAGTAATTGACAAACTTTTCCTTGTGTATATTTTCATGTCACTCATTCTCAGTTACTGTGCTAGGCGTTGAGATTCTGTCAAAGTAATCCTTTTCTTCTTCATGCAAAACTGTCTTCTGTTTTCTAGCTCTTAAAACCATAGAGGTTCTTACAGTCCCGCTTTTTTTGCTCCTTCAATACAACATTCTCTCTCTGGAGTTTCTCTGCCTGCTTATTCAGAACCGCAATTATCTTTCCAAGTTCCTCACTTCTCCAAATCTATTCGCTACATTCTTATTAAAAGCTAGCAGCCATTTTAAGTTCCATATTGTTTAAATCATGTTGCTGAATATATATGCCGCTAGTCGTTGCTCCTGCTTTGTTACATATAAACAGTCTTTAGCCCCCATTATTATTAGATTCTGAAAAGCGAATAATTCAAAACCATTACTACCAAACGTGGATCCATGAAATTTCAAGTTATAACAGTTAATATCTATATTTTCATAGAAATTAGGCAGACATCAAAATCAGATACTTGCACAGCATTTTATGATATTCATTTATTTTCACAAGGATCCTGTATTAAAAAATTTAACAAGATTTATTCCATAATTAAAAACCAGAGTATCATTTTCAATCTGTCCTTCTTTTTCGAATCCTTTATAGTATACAGCCGATTTTAAATCAGGACGCTTATGGGATGTAAAAACAAATTTATTATATGGCAAGGCATCAAAATCTTGCAGATGTTTTTCTGTACAACCATTCATTTCCGCAAATTTATAGAAGATATTATCCCAATGTATTCTGCTTTTTCTCCTGTTCCACTTCTCAATAGCTTCTTCTTCAGTCTTATAATGAAGAAATACTATTTCCACATCACCTAATATACCAATAGGGACATTAGTCTGAGCCTTTTCTTTCAGATTGACAGAATACTTACTCTCAGTATATTTTATAAACTTTAAAGGCATAGCCATATACTTTCTCAAATCCTTAATCAGCTGAATATAGTCTTCAGGAAAAATATATAACCCTATCGTGGGACTATCATAAGGAAGAGCAAAATACCGATAGCAATGCCCCCCCCAACAGTTATTAGAGATAATTGTTATGTTTTTGTTTTTCAAAAATTTACATCTTATTAGGCCCATGTAAGGATTTGTATAATCCCGTACTCTTGCCATCAGACTTTCTTTTACGTGTCTAAAAATAAAATTCATTATTTAAATATTAAAATGTTTACTTATAGCAAAATCTACCGAACCTATGAAAAATTGATATATAAACGGATATTAGCAAATTATTCAAATGGGAATTTACAAAAATAATATACCCGTTAACACAATCATCCAGAATACATTTTCATTAATAGTTTATACATTATATAAATAAAAGTTTCATTACAAATACTCATAATTAACAACAACATATTCCTTTTTTATAACTCAACTATTAATTGTTCAAATATTATTTATTCTCCTTCTAATCAAACCGACAAAAAGCGTAACAAACCATAATGCTATAATAATCATAGTTTGAGGTTGAATTCCCCAAAAAAAGTAAAACGTTAAAAAAAGTATCGCAAGAACATAAGCACATTTATTATTTGATTTCTCAGAAATATTAATAATTATTTTTATAAATAAAAAAGCGATAAATATTCCAAACAGATGAAAATTAGCTACAAATTCAGACCATATATTAACGTAATAAAAGACTAAAGAAAAAGATTCAGGATCTTTATCTTTACAATAATTAGTAAAATATTGAGTAAAAAAAGACGGTTTATCATTCCATATAGACCTAGGTATATAAAAAAACAAATCAAACAAAAAAGACTCCCCCCTATAAGTCAACATACTCATTCCATTAAGCTGATCATAAATTGCAACTTTTAAAGAATAATGACGACTATAATAGAGAGTATATAAATAATAAAAAGGCACATCCGTTCCTTTTCCTGTATTAATTGTATAATAAATAAAATAATATACACAAACCAAGACCAAAAAGATTGATTTAACGATTGATTGTTTTGCTTTTAAAAAAAAATTACCTTTCAAATATTCAATAAATATCAACACAATTGCAGAAAACACAATAAATGTTCTTTTAAAAGAAAGCCAAGTTATAATTAAAATATTAAGACATATTAATAAATCAGACTTTTTATTCTGTAATGCATAAAAAATCATACAAAAAAAAGAAACATTTAAAGCAGTAAACATAACAGTTTCATGAAATAAATCATCTTCAACAGACATACTATATCTATATGGATAAGCCCATATTCCATAAATAGAAGAGTCTGGCGCTATCAATATACTTAAAGCAGGCAATAACATACAAAAAATAAAAATCATGTTTGTTATTTTACCCAACTGAAAATATTGTATTTTTTTAATAATATCCAGAAATATAACATTTTTATCCTTTAATGAGTTATAATATAGAATAAATATAATAAAACATATTGAAATATCATAAATAATAGCAACATCGCTATCAATCAAAGCATTAAACAAGTTAGGACTTTCATAAAATACAACAATCTGATCTGAAAATAAATGATCAATTATCAAAGATGGAAAATGAAAAAAGAAGAACACTAAAGTAAAAATATAATATGCATTTAATCTTCCGTAAGATATAGATTTTACAGACAGAATAAAGAAAATACTACCCCAAACAAAACACAACAGATCTAAAACTTCAACCATCACAATAGCATATTAATATTAGCGCTAAATTTTGACATATCTCATACACAAAGCAAGAAGTATACACACTATTTAATATATTAAGAGATATTATCTACTATTCACTCATCCTATTTTATCAAATTGATATAGGCTTCTGCAAAAATTGCACTTGAGAATTTCTCCTTCACTGTTAAGCGAGCGTTACGCCCCATCAAAAATGATTGCTCTTCCGATAAATTCAAATACCTTACCACCGTACGACAAAAATCGTCTACGTCTTTAGGATCAAAAAGGAAACCATTTTCTTCATCTCTTACAATCAAAGAATTATCAGCGACAGCGCTCACTATACAAGGTAACTCACAAGACATGGCCTCGATCATAGAATTAGGTACTCCTTCATGTAAAGAGGGTAAACAAAAACAATCAGCCCCTTGATACAATCTGCAAGGATCCTCACTATATCCGTTTAATGAGATCAGATCATCCAATAAATTCTCCGCTATGATCTTCCTCATATTCCCAATCACCTCCTTTACAGAATCGGCCTTACTTTCCAAATCGCCATACCAAGAGAAATGAAAACCAATCACATTTTTGGCCTTTAATTTCTTTATAACCTCCAGTAATATGTAAGGATTTTTTTGTGGCACATAACGAGCTGTTACAATTATTTCTCTTATGGGTCCTAAACACTTCTTTCTCCTTGGATAAAAGTAGTCTGTGTCAATACTGTTATAAATCACATGAATCTTATCTTTCAAAAGGGGACTTACTTTTGATATATACTCTTTTTGATAATACGTGTTGGGCACGATATAATCCGTCACTTCATGGTATAACTTAAATAAAAATGGTTCAAACCAATCTGGCTTCAAAGTAATGTTCCGCTCCCCACAGATAATCAGAGGTCTATTCTTACGATTTATCCAATAAAAAGGAAGTATTTGTACGCTAAAATATTGTATAAAGGAGATAACGACATCATATTTTCTAAGCCATAAGAACGTATAAAGCGAAAATATTTTAAGAATTCTCGATGGACAATCGATCGTTTCCCAAACGACACCATCCGGCAAACGATATTGATTACTACGGGAATAAGTAAGCAACGTTATCGCATGTCCTTCCGCATGCAATACTTTTATTAGTTCAAACATCTGACGTTGGGATCCACCACCTCTCATGGAACCGATAAAACATAATATTTTTTTCATTTTCTGTCCGATTAAAGCGATTACTTAAAGTGAAATATCATCTAATATTACTTCGGTAACCTTATCAAATCCCCCAACTTTCGTTCCCAATCACCATGTAACGGTTTCATTCCTCCCCAGTCATAGAATGTAAATTCACCAAAATACAAATGACCATTCACATTAAAGAAATCAACACGTACAAAAGCCAAGTCTTTTGACAGTATAGCTGCCAATTCTTTCATCTTCTCAAAATTATCAGGAACACCATACTCTGGTATCGTCCGCTCAAAACCATGATTGATATTTACAGGTTGAAAATCCATATCATAAAAGTTTTCACGAATAACCTTTCCTTTATTTGTCACATACATATAAGTAGGTTTGCCATTAAAACAAAAGAACTTATAATCATGTAATTCATGGCCAGTACCCTCATTTAAATATGTCTCTGCCAATATAAGCGGTTCTATGTACTTGTAAGGCCATTCACGTAAATGCCAATAATAATTTCTCCTATCCATCGTATTACGATTAAACCGACGATGCAGTGTCTTACGATCAATACCTTTCTTCTTATCGACCAAGATTCCACCGCCACTATCGTGATTAGATTTCAAGAATACACGTTCTGGTAACCTACTAAAATCAATATCACCTACATTTTTCCAGCATCCATAGCAAGGAACTACATATTCCTCGCCTATCAATTGTTTCACATAAGATTTTACCCAATACTTATCCGCCATCATCGTAAATAGAGGGTTATGATAGTTTAATTTCATCCAATTCAATTTTTCATTAAACCCCTTAGGATTATCCCAATCAATAGACTTTCCAAATATCAAATAATAGCGTATTGAAAGATAAAGTTTAGCCGGCATCCATCTCTTTGTACGATAGATTAAAGCATTCAATAATTTTATATACCTAGCCATATCCATTCACATTAATATATAAAGACTCAATACCATCTCATTAAAATAAACAAATCAGTCTTTAAAACAACTCTTTTTACAGACAAAAAAATCTATCAAAAAACCAATTAAAACAATATTAAAGAACTCAATATTTCCTTTTTTTAGAATTATTTGATTAATGTTTAACTTGTTCCGATTTCAATGAAATATTAATAAATTCATATTTATTTTTTCTAACATTTGCTCACATTCAACATTCTAAAAACATACAACCGATAAATTAATTCGACTATATAGGTAATAAGAGCAATAAAAATAAAGCTATACAACGAACGTGTATACCCTGTTATCCAAACTAAAAACAATAAGATTAAATAAGCAAATGTAGTTACTAAAATTGAATAAAAGAAATACCTATTATGCCCAAATGCGATCATAAAATTAGTTGCCAAAAAGACAGATACACCCAAAAATAATGGCACCAATGAAAACAGGCGTAAAGGTATCATATCGATGTGTCGATGTAAGAAAAAGTCCACAATTGATTCCATAAATATATTAAGAAAAGTTACCATCACAAGATTAATAACAAAAACTAAAACCATCGTAATTTTCAGATTCCTCACACTTTTATTCCTAGCAAATTGCGGTAACAACACCGTCGTTATGACACTGGTAGGTTTTGAAATCACCCCCATCAGTTTAAGTCCTAAATCATAAATCACGACATCGCCCATACCGAGAAATACTCCCACAAACATATAGTTAAATTTATTTTTAATAGTACAGACCAAATTCGTCGCTAAAATAGGAGAACATTCTTTTACGTACCCCCATTGCTGTTTGAAGCTAGGCATGACAAAACGGATATCCATTTTACAAAACACGATGTACAGTGCAATCAATCCGGCTAATACATATCCCACACCATAAAATATGGGAACATATAAATAATGACTTTGGTCCTTCACGAAAATGAACACCAAAGAGATAAACACAAACTTGACTATGATAGTCAATAAGGAAACAAACTTCAACTTCTCAATTCCTTGAAAAAAGAATTGAAGAAATAGGAGCTCCTGTAAAGTTAACAGATAAGAGAACAGGAACAACTGCCAATGCGTCCTGTAGTCAGGAATACCCCACACCACTGCCATGTAGACAAAGAAACTGATCCCCCAAAGCAAAAAGCGGGTAGTCAATACGGAAGAAACAATTTCCGATTGTTTCTCCTTATCATCCTGATGAATAGACACGCTCTTAGCACACACTGAATTGGAACCAAATTCAATAAGTAACGTGGCATAACTTACCAACACCTGTGCCGTAAGCACCATACCATAGAGATCCATCCCTAATACACCCACAAGGTAAGGATAGGTAATCAATGGAGCAATTAGTTCAAACCCTTGAACCAATGCCACAAATAAAAAATTATCACAAATAATCTTATAATGCAAATATAATTTTTTAGCTTGTCGCAACATTCTGAATAGCTTATGTTAGTGCCCAATTTTGACATATCCCATACGGAAAGCCACATTACAACACTTCTCTTACAAATTTTGTCAAAAAGTCGGATTGTTTTGAATGTTTTCTGGTATCTTTCAAAAGATAGGAGTCTTCTACAATATTGTTATCTATCCCTGGAGATAGTCTACTTGTTGCTTAAGTTTCGTTAAATCTTTACTGATAACACTCCAGATAATCGTATTGTCCACCTTATATAACCATATATGACAAAATCTCTTAAATCAATGTTCCTTCTCCCATTTTCAATTTGTATATCCAATAAACGATTAATAGCTTCCCCTATAATTCCAGTTACGTTCTACTGTCCGACGCAACAACTTGTTTTGCTCGTAAGCGATGAAATCCCTTTTCTCTCCCAACACTCCTCTATGGTAATGGACAGATCGAGCTCTATCAAGAGATCAATATCGGTTGTGCTTCGTAAATCTCGAAATCTTCACAGAACAGGAAAAAACAAGCTACGTACCTTGTAACGCTTGCATAGTTCCTTTATCGCATCTAGTTGATCTCACAAAATTGAATTCATCTCTTTCCTATCACGATTCAATCACAAACATAACTTATTTGTTCCTATAGCAGAAGCTTTTCCGGTAAAAGTATTTAGATAGAAGAAAGATTTTACCGATCACCAAACTTCCTTATAAAACCCTTTATACCATTCTACCGTCTTCCTCACCCCTTCCTCTATTGGCGTGCGAGGTTTATATCCCATCTCCATTTGCAACAGAGTCGTATCCGCATTCGTCTGGTAAACATCTCCGGGTTGCATGGGAAGAAACTCTTTCTTTGCCTCATGGCCACAAGCAGTCTCTATGGCAGCAATGAAGTCCATCAACCTAACAGGATGAGAATTACCAATGTTATAGACCCTATAGGGTGCCGAAGACGTGGCTGGATCTGTTTTTTGCGCCTCCCATACAGGATTGGAGGTAGCCGTATGATCCAATACTCTGATCACCCCTTCGACTATATCGTCTATGTATGTAAAATCTCGAAGCATATCACCGTTATTAAACACTTTTATAGAACGATCATTTAAGATAGCATCAGCGAATAAGAAGGGAGACATATCAGGCCGCCCCCACGGACCATAGACCGTGAAGAAACGCAATCCTGTCGAGGGAATACCATACAAATGACTGTAGGTATGCGCCATCAGTTCGTTGCTCTTCTTCGTGGCGGCATAAAGACTCACCGGATGGGCAATACTGTCATGTTCAGAGAAAGGTACCTTGCCATTCAAACCGTATACACTACTGCTGGAGGCGTAAACCAGATGCTTTATCTGATGATGACGGCATCCCTCCAAGATATTTAGGAAGCCATCCAAATTACTACTCACATAAACTTGCGGATTGGTAATAGAGTAACGCACCCCCGCCTGGGCTGCCAAATTGATCACCTTATCAAACCCCTCGTTGGCGAACAACATCTGCATAGCCTGCGTATCCTCCAGATTCATCCGGATAAAACGGTAGTGGGGATAGCGATCACTTTGCGTAAACTTATACCAATCCACAGCCTCCCGGTTGATCCCGGTCTCTGCCAATCGCCCGTATTTGAGGTTGATATCGTAGTAGTCGTTAATATTATCCAAACCTACTACCTCGTCACCCCGTTCCAGCAGACGCTTCACGGTATGAAAACCGATGAAGCCTGCCGCCCCGGTCACTAATATTCTCATAAACTCCCCTTATCCGATTTTGTAATAAACGAAACCATTCTCACGCATATCTTCCGCATCATAGATGTTACGACCATCGATCACGACTTTATTCGCCATAATTCGGCTTAATGCAGTCAAGCTAGGCATGCGGAACTCCTTCCACTCGGTCACCAGTAACAACGCATCCGCATCGAGCGTCGCCTCATACATATCTTTGCAATAAATTACCTGATCCCCGATACGACGCTTGCATTCCGTCATGGCGATCGGGTCATACACTCGTACCGTAGCACCCGCTTGACGGATCTTCTCGATCAAAACCAAGGCAGGAGCCTCCCGCATATCATCCGTCTCCGGCTTGAAAGCCAACCCCCATAGGGCGATAGTCTTACCTTGGATATCTCCTCCAAAATACCTCAACAACTTCTCGAAAAGAATGGACTTCTGGCGCTCGTTCACCGCCTCCACCGCTTGTAAAACCTGCATCGGATAGCCGTTCTGCTCAGCGGTCTTGATCAAAGCCTTCACGTCCTTCGGGAAGCAACTGCCTCCATAGCCGCACCCGGCATAGAGGAATTTCTTACCGATACGGGTATCGGAACCTATACCTTTACGCACCATATTCACGTCAGCTCCGACCAGCTCACACAGGTTGGCGATGTCGTTCATAAAAGAGATACGGGTTGCCAACATTGAATTAGCGGCATACTTGATCATCTCCGCAGAAGGTATATCGGTAAAAATCATCCGTTCACCACTTAACATGAATGGCTTATAAAGTTTAGACATGATTTTGCGGGCACGTTCGCTCTCCGTACCGACCACTACCCGATCGGGAGCCATAAAGTCCTTGATAGCGGCTCCCTCTTTCAAGAACTCAGGATTGGAAGCCACGTCAAATTCGACTTGTTCACCCCGTTTATCTAACTCCGCTTGGATAGCAGCCTTCACCTTTTGTGCCGTACCCACGGGAACCGTCGATTTAGTCACCAAGATGGTATATTTCTTCACATGTTGGCCAAAGGTCTTCGCCACCTCCAACACATATTTCAAGTCGGCCGAACCATCCTCATCAGGAGGTGTACCTACAGCAGAGAAAACAATCTCCACGTCATCCAAGCAAACAGTCAGATCCGTGGTAAAACGCATACGACCAGCCGCTACGTTCTTCTTCACCATATCTTCCAATCCCGGCTCATAGATGGGAATCTCCCCGTTAAGTAAGGACTGAATCTTCTGCTCGTTCACGTCCACACAAGTGACATTTATGCCCATCTCGGCAAAACAAGTGCCTGACACCAAGCCTACATAGCCCGTGCCTACAATAGCAATATTCATGTCTGTATATTTTAGTTAGTACTCAATTTAAAGCATACACCAATACATAGGCACCTTTATAGTACCTATCTGGTTTTATGTAAAAATTAAACGTAGAAAATTTAGCATTGGCTCGTAACCAATGTGATTTTATAGGATGCCTATAAGCAAAGTACGATTGCGTTTACTTCATTCAATAACCCAATCCCCCAACGTATGCCGCTCACTATCAAAATTAATCCCAACCTTTACGATCGGCAACCCACAAAGGGCGAAGCGCTCCGGGTAATTGCGCAAATTGATTTGCTCAAGGGCTATATCCGCGGTCTTGTTTAACTTCAATTCCACGACATAGAGTGTTGTCGGTGTGCGCATCACCATATCCACACGGCCTTTCGGGGTACGGACTTCCACGTCCACATACATTCCTAGCAGGCTGAAGATCGTGTAAAGCAAGGACTGATAATGGCCCTCGTAATCCGTATTGTCACATTGGGGGATGGTGGACAGGAAGGTCTGCAATAAACGCAGGGCATCGTCCATCCGCTCTCCAGAGATCGCCTCGAAAAGAAGGGCTACCGTAGTAAGTCCATCCGCTGTGTATTGATGCAAATAATTAGGCAATAAACTCTTCATCAATCCCATACGTACCTCCTTGTTTGGGATGTCGAGCGTGTACAAATTCGTGAGCGAGGAATAATCCTTTATCGTGATGTAACCGCTCTGATAGAGCAATGGCGTAATATCGACCATCCGTTCCGTGGGTGCGTCAAACGACTCTGCCAAAACCTTGCGTGCGCCTATTTGCTGGGGTTTCACGTGATACTTGTTCAGCATCTCGATCAAATAGGTGGGCGTACCGCTACCGAACCAATAGGAATTTAGTTTACTGTCGGCCAAGGCGTTCAACAGGCTGAACGGGTTGTATATATCGGGCGACGGCCACGTGAAATGGTAACCGTCATAATTCGATTTCAAGGCACCCAAGGCACCCTCCGGAGAAACGCCGAGGTTGTCGGCCAAACGACCGATACCCTCGCCCATCTGCTCACGCATCTCCTCCTCCGTGATGCCACAGAGGGCGGCGTACTCCGGGAGCATGCTGATGTTCTTTATATTGTTCAACTCACTGAAGATGCTCAATTGGGAGAACTTGGTAATTCCGGTCAAGAAAACAAAACGCAAATAAGGATCGCAGGCTTTCAGCGGACTATAGAAGTTACGCATCACGTCGCGAAGCCTCGGCAGCTCCTTCTCCTCATGCACCACGTCCAGCAAGGGAGCGTCGTACTCGTCGATCAAGACAACCACCTTTTGACCGGTCTGGGCGTAGGCACGTTTGATGAGACTTTCCAGACGTTGATTCGTATAAATAGCGCTCTCATCACGTCCGTATATCTGCTCGTAACCATACAATTTCCTCTCCAGCTCACTCAGAAGCCGATCCTTGTCCATATGCTTCGCCGTGCTCATGTCGAAATGAAGCACCGGATAGCTTGTCCACTCCTTCTCCAGACACTCGATAGCCAAACCCTCGAACAATTCCTTTCGCCCCTCGAAATAACTATGGAGCGTAGAAGTAAGCAACGACTTCCCGAAGCGGCGGGGACGGCTCAAGAATATATAACCAGACGCGCCGTGTGTCATTCGGTAGACCAATTCCGTCTTATCTACATACACATAATTCCCCTCTCTCAATTTGGAGAATGTCTGTATCCCTATCGGATATAATCGCCGCCCTTCCATCTTCGTCTCTGTTTATTGGTTCGTCAAGACAAATATAACGTTATTTCCCTAAACGATCAATTTTCAACCCTCTATTTTTCTATTCCACGCCTCATCGCCCTATACACCTCCTTGAGCGCCCCGGCCCCATACCCCATGAACTCCGGTTCATCCATCTCTACGCATAGTTCTTGTACCAAGCGGGTCAGACTCTGGGGATTGATACTCTTTTTTTTTCGCTTTGCTGTAGGTGGCGGTGCCTACGTGGGCCTCCGCACAAAACTCACGGATGGAGATTCCTAACCGCTTACGTGGAAATTCCACTAACTCATCAAATAAAATCTGGTTCAAATCTAAATTTTCCTTCATACTATGCTAATTTTTATTAAACAATCATCCGATATTTCAGCCTATAGGCTGAAACGCAGAATCAATTATTAGCAATAGCTTTAGAAAATTAATCTGAAATCCTATTGATATGGACCAACAAATGTCTTACTTTCTTCCTCCCATCACCAACACGCTTCCTACCGGGAACTGTACACTACGGGAAGTGTACCGATGGATCACCGAGGATAAATCTCTCGAAACGGTTACCAACGAATTACGCGCCTTCATCCGGGAAGGCCGGATAGCGGAATACCGCCAACTCAAACAGCGACAACTGCCGTTCGTAACGCCCCACGGCGTTTTTTCCCGTCGTAAGAGCGACGCTCTCATCTCCGCCTCGGGGTTGGTAGTGGTCGATATCGACCATCTCGCCTCTCTCGAGGAGGCGGAACAACTCCGGGACCACCTCTTCGAGGACCCCTATCTCGGGACCCGCCTCGCCTTTGTCAGCCCCGGAGGACTTGGAGTGAAACTTTTCATACCCGGAGACGAGACCGTTCGATGGGCCATGAGTTACATACAGCTCCTGTATGCCGACACCTTCAAGGGTGAGGTGGATACCTGTGGCAAGGATATCGCCCGCTGCTGTTTCTTGTCTCACGATTCTAACGCTAAAATATTCATACCATGAACAACGATCTTTCCAAACTAGTAGAAGCGGTACGGGCGGCCCATGCCGACATCGCCCCCACTTACGCCGAGTATGTACAATTGGCTTTCGCCATCGCCACCGATTGCGGGGAGGCAGGACGTAGCGACTTCATCAGTCTCTGCGAGCCATCGCCCAAGTTCAACGCCCTACACGCCAACAAGCTTTTCTCCAGTGCCTTGCGCACCGGAAACCAGAATGTCCATCTGGGCACCGCTTTCCACTTGGCCAAGCTGGCGGGCGTGGAAATAGGTTTCAAGTTTCAAGGTTTCACGAAACCCTTTTCCTCACACACACGTGTGAGTACATATAATACAGCCGATACGGTAGATCAAGCCCACGAGACCAGCGATCGGGAAACCGAGGCAAACGACGCCCCACTCCACATCGGCAGCGAGCCTTACACCTCCCTGCCACGGCTGGTACCCGGCTATCCATGGCCCTCGTTGCTACGGGACATCCTCGGTTTCGCCAATAATGCCGAGCAGCGGGATATCCTTTTGCTCACGGCTCTCACCGCCCTAGGCGCCACCTTGGGCAAGACGGTGCGTTGCCTCTATGGGATGCATTGGATCTATCCCTGTATCCAGCTCTTCGTGATCGCTCCGCCCGCATCGGGTAAGGGCATCATGGCGTGGCTGCGTAAGTTTATCGAGCCTATCCACCGGGAGATCCGCCAACAAGTGGACCTAGCGATGAAACAGTACCGCCAAGATTTGGCGGCCTATCATGCCTTAGGCAAGGAGAAAGCCAAGATGGAGATGCCCCAGATGCCTAAAAACAGTATGTTTATCATCTCCGGCAACAATACCGGGACGGGTATCTTGCAAAATATCATCGATTCGGACGGCACCGGTATCATTTTCGAGACCGAGGCGGATACCATCACCACCGCTATCGGGGGTGATTACGGGCATTGGAGCGATACGCTCCGTAACGCTTTCGACCATGCCGGGCTCTCGTTCAACCGACGGACCGATAACGAATACCGGGAATGCGATTCCACCTTCCTCTCGATGGTGCTCTCGGGTACGCCCGGACAGGTAGCGCCGCTTATCCCCTCGGGCGAGAACGGGCTCTTCAGCCGTGAGGTCTTCTACTACAAATCGCAGATCCGGGAATGGATCGACCAATTCTCCGTCGACGAGGTAGACGCCGAGAAGGAATTCCACCGGATGGGCTACGAGTGGAAGGCCACGATCGATCAGCTCAAGTGCCGGGGTACCATTACCTTGCGCCTTGACGAGCGGCAACAAGCCGCTTTCAACGACAGCTTCGTACGTCTCTTCCTCCGTGCCCGGCAATCCAACGGGCAGGAGATGAACAGTTCCGTGGTACGCCTCGCCATCAACCTCGTACGTTTCATGGAGGTGGTAGCCATGCTTCGTGCCTTGGAACAACCGGAATTACTGCTGCCGGCCCAAGGCATCAACAGCGACAACCTAAAGGACAAGATCATCGGAGGCTGGGAACTCCATATCACCGACGATGACTTCGCCGCCCTTCTGACAATGGCAGAGCCGCTCTACCTCCACGCCACCCATATCCTCTCATTCCTGCCTACCGGCGAGATCACCAGCCGAGGCCTCTCGGAAAAGGACAGTCTGCTCAGCTCCATGCCGGACGAGTTCACCACCCTCCAATGGATGGAGGCCGCCGAGCATGCCAACATCCCCAAGAACACCGCCAAGACATGGCTACGCCGACTATGCGACTCCGGAGCCCTCCTGCATGGCGAGCATAAAGGGATTTACTTGAAACCCTTATAATGTACGTAGGTGTGTGTGAGGAAAGAGGGTGCATGAAACCTTGAAACTTGAAACCCTCCTATAGTCATTTTAAAATTCAATACAGATGAAAAAAATAGATCTCGCCCGTCAATATTGCCTGACAGGCACCCCTTCGAACGCTTTGCATAAGTTGAACCGATATATCCGTGACGTGAAAGGACTGAAAGAGGCCCTTATCCGTCATGGTTATCATTCGAAAGACCGCTCCATCACGCCGAAGCAAGTACAGATATTCTATGATTTTTTAGGGGAACCCTAAAATTCTTCTCCTAGAGCGAATAGGTGGAAACAAATGGTATATCCGGGCTTTCCGCCTATCGTATCTTTGCTACAGAAACAAAAACATCAACCTTGTCCCCTATGCGCTACTTTAATTATCAAGAGTTTGAAGACTCCGCCACGGCCCGGCGAGACGGGATCGACAATAGCCTCACCCCAGTGGCCCGGAGGATGGTCACGATCCTTGTGGAAATGCTACTAGACCCGCTACGGCGGGTCTGGGGCAGACCCATCGTCATCAGTAGCGGCTATCGCTGCCCCGAATTGAACATCCTTATAGGGGGAGCCAAGCACAGTCACCATCTCCTCGGTTGCGCCGCCGACCTGATAGCCGGCTCTCCAGATGATCATCGCCGCTTGTTCCGACTGATACAAGAGACGCACGAACTGTGCGGACTCGAGTTCACTCAGCTCATCCTAGAGCCCGGCGCCCGATGGATCCATATCTCTTACGTACCCGGCAACCTTCGCTGTCAGGTTATCGATAAAGAAAAGTCGCCTAATTGACTTAAGTCTTTCAAACCGAAGACTTAAATCAAGGAGCACGAAGAGCCAAGTCATCAAGCGTGAGGACTCAACTCATCATCCCCCAAGTTCCTTATGTATCACTTAAAATATCTTACGATTATGTCATTAAACTATTCCATTGCCATGATGGGCAACCCGTTGAAAAAAGAGGAACCCAAGAAAGCCTACGCCAAGGCGCAAACCAACGGCGAGCTCAGTCTAAAAGAGCTATCTACCCTGATAGCGAGTAAATGTACGGTGCACCAAGCCGACGTTTCGGCCGTGCTCATCGCCACCACCGAGTGCATGCTGGAAGGTCTGAAAGCCGGTAAGCAGGTGAATTTCGGCGATCTGGGTGCCTTCCGCCTCCAGATCAATTCCGGGGGAGCGCCAAGTGCCGACCTGTTCACCTCCGACTATATCAAGGGGGTGAACATCCAGTTCGTCCCCGGCGAGGAACTTCAAGTCATCTTCCAAGGCCTCAAGTTCAACCTCGTCCCCACCCGGGCCGCCCAAGCCGCCGTCATCAAGGCCCAGAAGGCCGGTAAGACAACAGTGGATATCTCCGGTAAGAACGGCTCCTCGGACTCCGAGTCGCCTGACGAGATTTAGTGTTACTTTTGGCTTGACCCAAAAGTAACCAAAAGGTCAAGGCTGACGCTGACGGGCTACTTCGAGACCTGCGCTCGCTGTCGCATCCCAACTCGCTTCGCTCAGACAGGGATGCTCCGGACGCTCGCTTCGGTCTCTTCGCTTTACGCCCGTCCGCTGAGGCCGTCCAAAGGAAAGCGTCGCTTTCCTCTTATATCCTCCGTGGTATTTTAATTCTCAATTCATAAATTATAAATCAAAAATTCAACCATCATGATCACACAAACCTATCCTGCTCCGGAAACCTCTAAGAAGAGCGTTTGGAGCATTATCTTAAAAGTCATCATTGCCGTGGCCACCACAATCGCCGGAGCATTCGGACTACAAGCCTGCCAGATGCTCTAGTTTAAAGTTGGCTCTCACTCTTCACATCCCTCTTTACATTTAAGTACATGTGCGCATATCATATACATAATATAATACTTACAAAAGAGGGGGATGTGAGACCTCCTCACAGAGCCGGAAGGCTCTACATCCGGCCTAAGCGGACGGGCGTAAAGCGGAGAGACCGAAGCTAGCGGCAGGAGCGTCCCTGTCTGAGCGAAGCGAGTTGGGACGCGACAGCGAGCGCAGGTCTCGGAGTAGCCCGTCCGGTTAAGCCTTGAACTTTTGGTTACTTTTCTTTCAAGAGAAAAGTAACGACAAGCTATCCATCCAAGACCTCGTACTTGGAGTGCCGGCTTTTGAACTCGGGGACGATCGCCTTCATCTTGCCTACAATGGCCATATCGTCCCTCGAGCGGCCTAGGCCGACGAGTTCATCTATATCTTGGCAAACCGTATCATAATCGTACTCCCGTACCTTGGCGATCTTGATCTTCGGATGGAAGGTAGGCAGCGTGATCTCCTCGTCGTTCAGTACCTCCTCGTACAGCTTCTCGCCGGCACGAAGGCCCGTGAAACGGATCCCCACGTTCTTGGCGCCCGAAAGCTGAATCATACGTTTCGCCAAGTCGATGATACGCACGGGCTTGCCCATGTCGAAGACGAAGATCTCCCCACCGTTACCCATCGTACCCGCCTCCAATACCAACCGGCAGGCCTCCGGGATCAGCATGAAGAAACGGATGATATCCGGATGCGTCACTGTCACGGGACCGCCCTTGGCAATCTGTTCACGGAACAATGGGATCACGGAACCGTTAGAACCCAGCACGTTGCCGAAGCGGGTCGTAACGAACTGCGTCACGCCTTCCACATAGCCCTCCTTGATCGCCTTGTCGAGGCTCTGCACGTAAATCTCGCAGATACGTTTCGAGCAACCCATCACGTTCGTAGGATTCACCGCCTTGTCCGTGGAGATCATCACGAATTTCCTCGTGCCATACTTCACGGCCAAGTCGGCGATCACACGGGTACCGTCCACGTTGTTACCCACACTCTCGCAAGGATTATCCTCCATCATCGGAACATGCTTATAAGCCGCCGCATGGAATACATAGGCGGGGCGATGCTCCGAGAAGATCTCCTCCATGCGAGACTTGTTAGCGATGTCCGCCACCAAGGTATAGGCGTTGATATCCCGCCAATCCCTCGCCATCATCAAGCGGATGTCGTGCAAGGGAGTTTCCGCCTGATCTACCAAGATCAAGCGATCCGGAGCGAACGAGGCGATCTGGCGCACCATCTCGCCACCGATGCTGCCGGCGGCTCCCGTTATCAGGATGCGTTGACCACGAAGCAAGCGGCCCACCGCCTCCATGTCTATCTCTATCTTTTCCCGGGGAAGCAGATCCTCGATCTCAACCTTCCGGAGTTGTGTATGCGTCAAATCGCTCCTGCCATCCCATTCTTGCGCCGCCGGGGTCACGTAGATCTTGATCCCCGCCTCCGCCAAACGGGCCACCATATCCGGCTGTTCCCGAATGGAGTCGCTCTTCAAGGGGGAGACGAAAAGGATCGTCGCCCGCTCCCGGCGCATGGCATCGATCAGCTCCTCATCGAAAGGGTACACACGCACTCCCATCAATATACGATTCTGCATGTTCCCGGCCTCCGAGACGAAGCCTGCCAACACGTACTGTGCGGGATCTTGGTTCTGGATGCTCTTCGCCAAACTGATACCGCCCTGCTTCACGCCGAAGATAAAGGCACGTTCAGCCTTCGACTGGCGAAAGGTCGTCACGTAGAAATACTTCACGAACACACGCATCGCCCACATCAAGCTCATCGCCAGCAGGGAGGATAGCACAAGGTCTCGTTTACGGATATACACCAAGTAAGGCGAAAAATCCGTAAACTCTTGGAAGGTCACCACGCAAACCACACCAAACAGCACGGCAAAGCCCACCCGTTGCAAATCCACGAAGGAAGAGTAACGAATGATGCCCGAATACGTACGGAACAGCCTAAAGCCCACCAGATAAGGCACTAGGCAAACACCCCACGTGAGCGACAGGTGCCAAAAGATGCCCATCGTGGCGAAGATCCCGTTATTCAAGGCATATACCAGCAAGCCTGAAAACAGGATCACCAAGCAATCCAACAGGATAATGCTCCAATACGGCAACGCTTTCCTTGAGAAATACCACGTTGAGAGTTTAGAAAAAAGGTTCATCATGAATAAAATTTTTGGTTCATGTCAGCTGGGGCAAGCCCTCCACCTCACCGGCATGCCATCTTCGGTAGTCAGTCAAGGAGGATTCGGGGACGGTCAGCACCACGTAATCCGTCTCGTCCCGCCTCAAAATATGTTTACGGGCGTACGAACGCAACGAGCGATCCGTCACGGACACCATCACGATCGGGAACGGGTAGGCGAACAGGCGCAGCGGCGTGATCTCGCTATCCGGGAAGGTGAGACACAACTGATAGGCAGAACGCTCGAAAGCCACCCAATAAGGACCCGTACAATATAAATGGATCGAGGTACGGTTCGTGCGCTCACGATCCATGATCTCGTTCAGATGCTCGTTTAGTAACGTAACCAAGCGTATGCCAGAAGGAAGAGAAGGCATGTTTTGAATTTTTAATTTTCAATTCCCACGTGTTTTAGCCAGCGGTCGTAGTCGGCTAACCGACGGATCAAGGATAATTTACTCTTCTTCGGGGAAGATTCCCGACTCCACGGATCGATCAACTCGTGCGCACGATAATAATAGATACTGCTATCCGTACAACCATAAAGCGTAAGTAGTAATAATGCCAACGACTGTTCCGCACGAATCAAGGGTAAGAACGAGACGATCGTTCCGATCAACGACTTTTGCCGCTCCTCGTCCCCTAGTATCGTATAGGCGGGCAACAAGAGAGAATAGAGCTTGCACCGCATCACGGCAGAATCCAGCTGTAACTCTCCATAGGCACGCAAGGTCTCGGTCGCCAGCTCACGATCTATAGCCGTAACGCCACCATCCCCCCAATGACGGCCCAACGCCTCATGAAGACCATTTTGTATCCGGGAATTGTCCAAACGGGTATATACATGCTTGCCTTCCTCGGCCAAGCTGATCACCTCATACTCGCCCGGCTGAACACGCAATAAAGGAACCCACATCCAGTTGTCCACGCATACCATTACCTCCCGCTCGCCAACACCGGGCTGTATTACTACACTTGCCTCAACACCTTTGAAACGACCATCCGTGATGCGTATCCGGTCACCTTTACGCAAATAACCCGCTTCCGGCACATACACCGGAAGCTCATCCGAATAAGAACGAGCCACCCAACGCAAGTTTTCCATCTCACGATCGGAGACAAAAGGATATGAGCCACGGCCATCCACGCTAGGCAGGAAATTATACAAGGGAAAATCTCGTTTCAAACGAAAGATCTCATACACAGAAGAGCGGATAAACACATAATTGTAGAGCAACGGACGGTGAGTCTCCACCAAACGCCCCTCACGGCGATGCATCTCCACGAAAGAGGGGGCGAAAAAATCGAACGTAGGCTCGCCCAAACGCACCCTGCGATCTAACTCCTTCCGCAAACCCTTGGCTGGACCTTTGTGACAAGCGGGAAGAGATAACACATACCATCTTACGGTGTGGACATCACGCAATGGTAAAGGGGGAAGATCATGACCCATAGATACTTCAATGCCATATCAGCGCATTCTATTAATACACTGATAATCTAATACTTAAATCAAATATTCTTTTCTATTCCCGAAAATTTTAAAGCAATAGAAACCATGTCAATATCTCTTCTATCGGGACGTGGAAGATCGGCTACTTGGGAAGTAGCGTAAAAGATAGGAAATGATTATTACCCAGTTGTAGAGACGGAGCGTGCTCCGTCTCCCACCGTCTGGCAGTAATTTAAAATACCCATTTGAGGGGATGAGACGGGGCACGCCCCGTCTCTACACGATGTTCGTACGATTTTTTTGGGAGACGTGATGATGCAGGAAATATGAGGTCGTTTCGTCTCCATTGTCGTGCCCATACACCACGAATAGAAACGAAAAATCGAGGAAAGATAAATTCAGAAAACAAACAAAGCCTACACAAAGCCTAAAAATTGTTTGTTATTCGGTGTTTTTTACTAAATTTGCGGCGTGGAAGATTACGCTACTTCCCAAGTAGCCGATCGCCTACCCCACCTTTGATACATTATTATATATGCTCTCGAAGCAAGCCTTGTTCACCGCAGACATCTTATCCAAAGAGAAGCTCTTCAAATAGATTTGCGTCGTCTTGATCGATTGGTGTCCCAGCAATTCGCTGATCATCTCGATCGGTACACCCTGTTCCTTCAAGGTCGTAGCGAAAGAGTGACGGATTGAGTACGAGGTAACCATTTCCGTCACACCACAGGCATTTGCCAGTTCCTTCAAGGAACTGTTGAAATCAGCCAAGGCAGAGGTATATTCCCGGAAGGCCTCTTCACCCGTTTTCGTCCCACTCAAGAAAGTGAATAGATAAGGAGAATCCCTAAGCGTGTCGGTCATTAACGCAGCCAACAACTCCTTGGCCACAGGCTGTATCTCGACCAACATCGGCGTACCCGTCTTCTGGCGGTTATACCTCAAGACACCACTCCGGATATCACTCTTTTTCAAATGAGCGAAATCGACAAACGCCATACCGCAAAACAAGAACATCAAACACAATGCCCGCTGTGTTTTCCGCAGCCCCGAATCATCCAACGGAGCGGTCATCAACAAACGCAAGGATTCCGTAGGCAACGCCTTCTTCTGTTTGCTTTTCACTCCCATGAAAATCCCCTTGAACAAATAACGGGAAAAAGGAGCCTCCCCATTCTCCATCGCCAACCCATACACACGGCGAATCCTACGCATATAGGTAGACACCGTATTCCACGAGCATTCCCGGTCCCGCAAATAGTCTTGATACCTCAAAAGCATTTCCCGGTCGATACGGGTATAAGGAATCACCTCCTGCCCACAAAAACGCAGGAATGAATTCAAGGCATCTTGATAACTCTTGGCGGACGAATAACGTCCTTGCTCTCTCAATCGGGCTATATACATCCGCATACCCTCCGCTAAATCATACTGTTTCATATTTTCACGTATAAAAAAAGTAAATTACAATAAAAAACACGGTTAATTCGTGATTGTCTACTTACATTTGCAGAAAAACAAATACCATGGACAAGATCGTAGAAATAGCCCGGTTCACCTATCCGGCGGATGCCCAACCGCTGATGGCCCTGTTGAGGTCGGAAGGGATAGAATGTTATCTCCGCAATGAGTTAAGCAGCCAGATCATGGCCGGTTACGCAGACGTAGGCGGCGCACGGGTGGAGATTCTGGAAAGCGACGTTCCCCGAGCCATGAAGATCATGGAGGAAGGCGGTTACGACCTACCCCGGGAAGACGAGCAAGCGGAACCGGTAGAACAAGTCGCCGGATTCGCACGTCATATCCCTTTTCTACGAAAATATCCCTTAGAGAAACAAATCATGATCCTATTCGTCATCATAGCTGTCTTTTTGGCTTTGGTGATTTACTTCGGATCGCTTATTTCCTCAAACTAAACAAATGTAATCAATGGCACGCAGAAAGATAACAAATAGTCAAGCCGTATGTATCACCTTACTATGGGGTGTCTTATGCTACATGCTGCTTGTATACAGCGAAACGATCAATTTCGACGTCATATTTGCCCTTGTAGCCTCCGCTATCATTGTGTTCGTTCCGATCTATAAGAATTTCAAGCATAGAGACGAATAACATTTCGTCGTTTTTTCAAACTTAATATATCTAAATGATATTTTTTACGCATTTTCTCTTTCAATTATTTGCTAGTGTCAAAAATTAGCTTACCTTTGCCACGTCGTTAAACAAACGGCGTACGGATAACAAAATGGTATAACATTCTAAATATAAAATTCAGTCATGAAGGCAAGTGAAGTTTTAGACAACTTGAAAAGAAGATTTCCGAACGAACCGGAATATCATCAAGCAGTATCAGAGGTTTTAGGGACTATCGAGGAAGCTTACAACGAGCATCCGGAATTTGAGAAAAGCAACTTGATCGAGCGCCTTTGTATCCCCGATCGCATTTTCTCTTTCCGTGTAACTTGGATGGACGATAAGGGACAAATCCAAACGAACATGGGTTACCGTATCCAGCACAACAACGCTATCGGCCCGTACAAAGGCGGTATCCGTTTCCACGCTTCCGTAAACCAATCGATCCTTAAGTTCTTGGCTTTTGAGCAAACGTTTAAAAATTCACTGACTACATTGCCGATGGGTGGTGGTAAAGGAGGTTCCGACTTTAGCCCGAGAGGAAAGTCAAACGCTGAGATCATGCGTTTCTGCCAAGCCTTCATCCTTGAGTTATGGCACCATATCGGTCCGGACACGGATGTTCCCGCCGGCGATATCGGTGTAGGCGGACGTGAGGTGGCTTATATGTATGGAATGTACAAGAAATTGGCTCGTGAGAATACGGGCACATTCACGGGTAAGGGTATCGAGTTCGGAGGTTCCTTGATCCGTCCGGAAGCTACAGGTTACGGAAACGTATATTTCTTGTTGCAGATGCTGAAAACCCGCAACATTGATATCAAAGACAAGGTAGTTTGTGTATCAGGTTCCGGAAACGTGGCTCAATATACGGTAGAGAAATTAATCAGTCTTGGAGCGAAAGTTGTCACGATGTCTGATTCCGACGGTTATATCTATGATCCGGATGGTATCGACCGTGAGAAACTGGATTATATCATGGAGTTGAAGAACTTGTATCGTGGCCGTATCCGTGAATACACAGAGCAATACGGATGCAAATATGTACAAGGCGCTCGTCCTTGGGGAGAGAAATGCGACATCGCTATGCCGAGCGCAACCCAGAATGAGTTGAACGGCGACGATGCCAAGACTTTATTGGCCAACGGTTGCTTCGCCGTATCCGAAGGCGCTAACATGCCTTCTACGCCGGAAGCTATCGACGCATTCCTTGAGGCCAAGATCCTTTACGCTCCGGGTAAGGCCGCTAACGCAGGTGGTGTATCCGTTTCCGGTCTTGAGATGACTCAGAACGCACAGAAGTTAAGCTGGAGCAGCGAGGAAGTAGACCAGAAACTTCAGAGCATCATGGAAAACATCCACGAGCAATGCGTAAAATACGGAAAGCAAGAGGATGGTTACGTAAACTACGTGAAAGGCGCCAACGTAGCCGGTTTCATGAAGGTCGCTAAGGCTATGATGGCACAAGGAATACTCTAGGTAATTGAAAATTGAGAATTGAGAATTGAAAATTAGTTAGAGAGGAGAGATTGATGATCATATAAGCGAGGGGGATAGGCTTTGAGAGGCTATTCCCCTTTCTTATTTCCGACGAAGTCCCAATTTTCAATTTTCAATTCTTAATTTTCAATTAAAAAGCGGTATCTTAGTGCCGTAAATCGATAAGTATGATAACAGAAGAACTTAGGAAGCTATACCAATCATATACCGGATCACCGGCAGAGGAAATAACAGAGTTACCGTCATCCGGCTCTAACCGCCGGTATTTCAGGATAAAAGGTCCTGAGACGTTGATTGGAGTTAGTGGCACTTCTATTGAGGAGAACGAGGCTTTTATCTATATGGCAAAACATTTCCGGGGGAAGGGCTTACCCGTACCGCAAGTATATGCCAGCTCGGACGACCATTCATTTTATATCCAAGAAGATTTAGGAGATACGCTTCTTTTCAACGCCATCGAGAAAGGCCGTAAAAGCAGTGTATTCGACGAGGAGGAACGCCGTTTATTACACAAGACGATCACCAAACTCCCCGACATCCAGTTCTTGGGGTCCGACGGTTTCGATTTCTCGTATTGCCATCCACAAGCCGAGTTCAACCAACGGTCTATCCTTTGGGACTTGAATTATTTCAAGTACTGTTTCCTAAAGGCTACCGGGATGGAGTTTCAGGAAAATCGTCTGGAGGATGATTTCTTGAAGATGAGCGACGTATTGTTACGCAGTTCCTCCGCCACGTTCCTATACCGTGATTTCCAGTCACGCAATGTTATGGTAAAGGACGGAGAGCCTTGGTTTATTGATTTTCAAGGTGGACGAAAAGGTCCGGTTTATTACGACGTGGCTTCCTTCCTTTGGCAGGCGAAAGCGAAATATCCGGAGGATCTGAGGAATGAATTACTATCGGATTATATCACGGCCCTACGTAAATATATCCCGGTAGACGAGGCTTACTTCCATAGCCAGCTGCGCCATTTCGTCCTGTTTAGGACCTTGCAGGTATTGGGGGCTTATGGTTTCCGGGGATATTTCGAGAAAAAACCCCATTTCATCCAAAGCGTCCCGTTCGCAATCGAGAACCTGCGGCAGTTATTGAAGAATGACTATCCGGAATATCCCTATTTATGCTCCGTCCTTCGTGAGCTCACCGGGTTGAAACAATTCACGGATGATATCCAGAAACATATGCTGGAAGTAAAGGTCATGAGCTTCGCCTATAAAAAAGGAATCCCGAACGACCCTAGCGGGAACGGAGGTGGATTCGTATTCGATTGCCGTGCGATAAATAACCCCGGTAAATACGAGCGTTACAACCATTTCACCGGTTTGGATGAGCCAGTGATCCAGTTCTTGGAGGATGACGGGGAGATCACGAACTTCCTCGAGCATGTCTACCATATCGTAGACGCCTCGGTAAAACGATATATGGATCGTGGATTCACCAATTTGATGATTTGTTTCGGATGTACGGGAGGACAGCACCGTTCGGTCTATTCCGCACAGCATCTGGCGGAACATCTTAACACCAAGTTCGGAGTAAAAGTACATTTAGTACATAGAGAACAAAATATAGAACAACTCTTTAACCCTACATTATGAAAGCTATGATTTTCGCGGCCGGTACTGGTTCCAGACTGAAGCCGTTAACCGATCACACGCCAAAAGCGCTTATACCTATCGGGGGCAAACCGATGCTAGAACACGTCATACTGAAACTGAAATCCTCCGGTTTCGACCAGATCGTGATCAATATCCACCATTTAGGCAACCAGATCGTGGATTTTCTGGAGGCGAACAACAACTTCGGTGTCCGGATCGAAATCTCGGACGAGAGCGATTATCTGCTGGATACGGGAGGAGGAATCAAGAAGGCCACTTCTCTTTTATGCGGGAACGAGCCTTTCTTGATACATAATGTCGATATCTTATCGAACGTGGATCTCAAGAAACTATACGATACCCATGTACAAACGAACCCGTTGGCTACCTTACTCGTCAGCCAGCGCAATACCTCACGTTATCTATTATTTAATAAGGAGAATAGACTGTGTGGTTGGCGTAATCATGAGACCGGCGAGGTAAAATCTTACTATCCCTATTTTGACCCGGATCAACACAACGAGTACGCCTTTAGCGGAGTCCACGTACTCTCGCCCAAGATATTGGAGCTGATGGAAGAATGGACCGGAAAGTTCTCTATCATTAACTTCTATCTGGCTATTTGCGCCAAAACCGATATCAGGGCTTATATGGCGGATAACCTAAAACTATTGGATATCGGCAAGCCGGAAACCTTGGCCGCCGCCGAGGAATGGCTACGAACATTATAAAACAGTACAATAGGCATTATAAGCCTCTAACGATGGGCATTATAAAGGGCTAACAACTGCGATCGTTAGCACCTTACAATGCCTATTGTTATTTTCTCAAGATTTCAGCACCACGCCAAGACTTTTCTTCCCATCCATCTTAATCGTAATCGGAGCATCAAAACGTACATGACGAAGATATTCCGTCTCCTCTACGGCAGGTTGCGCATTCAAGAACGCCTCATCGAACCAACCATCTCCCTTAAATGGATTAACCGTAAAATAGCCCACTCCGAACGAAGTCAGGTTCTGGAAGAAATGGGTACCTTGACTCGGGTCTACCCGATAATTCTCCAATCCGCACTCCACGATCACCCGTGCGTTACTGATATGCGGCCATTTCACCGGAATACCCAACCAAGAGTCGCTGCTCCCCCATCGGCCGGGGCCGACTAATACGTATCCTTTCTCCTGATCGGTGAACGAACGGTTCATCTTCTCGATCTCATAAGCGATCAACTGATTATTGGATGAATTAAAAGCGCCCGTCTTCACATAGATAATATCCTGTACGTCGCCAACGATACCATGCCCCAAAACACTGGTAGAAGAAAGGATGGTTTCCTCGTTCTTCACCAAGCTCAGATCCTCGTCCATAATCTCTTTATTATCTACGATCGGACGGATTTGCAACAGATAGAAAGTCGCCCTTGTATGATCCGACGGGTCCATGTTGACAGCGAACTCAATCTCGACCGGACGACCCATTTCCTGCTGCCCGATCCGTAAGATCTGATCCAACGTATCCGCCAGCGGGAATACGTCATGCTGTAGGATATTCACGAAAGAAAGGATCTTACGACCGCCCGGATAATAACCGTCACGGATAATCTGATCGTACGGATCGTATGTAGAGACAATATATTTCAAGGAACCTTCAGCGTCAGCGTCCTTCAAACCCAGCTTCACCAAGTTAAAGGCATCATCCACCGAGAAAGCCTCCGCCATATTCTTCAAATCCAAGGCATAGAAACGAGTCTGCGTTTCCCTAAGAGCGAAATCCATCGTACTCATCTGCAAGATACTATGGGGATGTCGGGGAGAGAAACGCAAGGTTTGCCCGCCGTCGACGATATACTTACCCAATCCCAAGGCGATATTCGCGATCCCATCTTCCGCCTTCTCGTTACCGATCGGATAGAAATTCAAGGAACGGGCCACGCCCGACATCGTCGGATAGAAATGATCATTATAACGGGAGCCCACCACTTCTTGCAAGACGATAGCCATCTTCTCCTGATCGATCAAGTTCGAGGTAGCCGTCATATACGCCTTACTGTCCTTATAAAAGACAGAGGCATACACCGCCTTGATAGCGTCGCTCACCGTACGGAGCATATCGTATTTCTCCTCGATCTTAGGTACCATATACGTAGAATAGATCCCGGCGAAAGGTTGATAATGCGAATCTTCCAGCAGGCTGGAGGAACGCACGGCGATCGGGCTTTTCACCACATCGAAGAAAGCCATCAAGTCCTCGATTAAACGGGAGGGCAAGCTGGCCCGCAAGAAATACCGGAGGATCGTCTCGTCGTCCGCATCGCCCAGCGCTACCGGATACAACTCGTTCGTCTCCATGAACTCGTCGAAGATATCGGTACAGATCACGACCGTCTTCGGGATATTCACGGCAAAATTATCACTCTCCAGCTTAGGGTATCGCTTCACCATCGCACCGATAAAGGCAAGACCTCTACCCTTACCTCCCAGCGAACCGTCGCCGATACGGGCAAAATTACTATACTCATCAAAACGATCCTTCTGATAAACCGCCACGACACCCGTGTTCTTCATCCGGCGATATTGCACGATCAAGTCGAAAATCAATTTCCGGGCCTCATCCATATCCTTATAGTCACTCACGTCCACATGCTTCAAAACCTCGGCGGGCGGAAACATGGCACGGGAATAAAAGAAACGGGAGAAATGATTCCGGGAGAGATGGTAAACCAGCGAGTCGTCGGGAATCTGAAAGACTTTCTTTTGAAGGTCTTTCAAATCCTTGATACGCATGATCTCCTCTTTCGTATGCGGATTCAAGATCACGAAATCGCCGAAACCGAAACGCTGCATGATCTTCTTTTTCAAATCCTGCGGATAACTCTTGGAATTCTTATCGATAAACGAGGCGTTCAGTTCCTTCGCGTACACATGGTTGCTGGCCTCCGAAGACTCCAACACGAAAGGAATGATCAAACCCGTTTTTCGTACATACTGTCCAAACTTATAACCGGCATACGGATCTTTCACGCCATTGTGCATAAAACTCATATCCGAGATAATACCCAACATATTATCTCGATACTGATCAAAGATACGTACCGCCTCCTCGTAATTCCGGGCCAATTTGATCTTCGGACGGCCACGCATACGCAACGTACGCTGGTGATCGTTCAACGCCTCCTTCGCAAACATTTGGCTCTGCTCCAACACGAACTTATATAAATGAGGCAAAGCGGACGAATAGAAACGAATGGAATCCTCCACCAACAAGATGATCTGTACGCCCACGCTGGCCGTATCGTCCGGAGCGTTCATCTTATCCTCGATCAACTTGATAATCGCCAGTAACAACTCCGAGTTACCCAACCAGCTGAACACATAATCGATAGCGCTCAGATCCTCGTTGGCGATCCGCTTAGACACCTCTTTCGAGAAAGGAGTCAATACAACGATCGGGATATTCGGATAATGCACCTTTATCTCGCTCGCCGCAGCGAATATATCCCGGTTATCCATATTCGGCATGCAAATGATCAATTCGAAGTTCCGGTTCTTCAACTCATTCAAAGCCTCCTCCTCGGTAGTCACCTGCGTAAACCGTGGTGGGTAACGGAGGCTTAAGGAAGTATATTCGTTAAATATCTGCTCATCTACACGCCCGTCATCTTCCAGCATGAAGGAATCATATTTCGTAGCGATAAGCAATACATTATATATACGCTTATTCATTAGATTGGCAAACGGGGTGTCTCTGAACACCAAGTCTTTTAAGTTCGGTATACCGCTCATAATAGATTCTGATAGAATTATTCGAGTCAAATGTAAGGAAAAATAATAACTATTGAAACATGAAAGTACGCATTCTGACTCTAACTGAAGATTTTTAGGTTTTCACTGATAAAAAGTAAGCGAAACTCTTGGTCATTCCAAAGAATTACCTACATTTGCCAACAGAATGTTATCCTTTTAAAGAATATAAATGCTATGAAGACTGAAGTTATTTTATCAGCGCTAGAGGCAAAACATCCGGGAGAAAAGGAGTATTTGCAAGCAGTAAAAGAAGTGCTTTTATCAATTGAGGAAGTGTACAACCAACATCCGGAATTTGAGAAAGCGAAAATCATTGAACGCCTAGTTGAGCCGGAACGTATTTTCACTTTCCGTGTGCCTTGGGTAGATGATAAAGGTGAGATACAAGTTAACTTGGGATACCGTGTTCAGTTCAACAACGCAATCGGCCCGTACAAGGGAGGCATCCGTTTCCACCCGTCCGTTAACTTGTCTATCTTGAAATTCTTAGGATTCGAGCAAACATTTAAAAACGCTTTGACAACCCTTCCGATGGGTGGTGGCAAAGGCGGTTCCGATTTCGCTCCGAGAGGAAAGAGCGATGCCGAGATCATGCGTTTCTGCCAAGCGTTTATTCTTGAATTATGGCGTAATCTTGGTCCGGACAGGGATGTTCCGGCTGGCGATATAGGCGTAGGTGGCCGTGAGGTTGGTTATATGTACGGTATGTACAAGAAATTGGCTCGCGAGAACACAGGTACGTTCACGGGTAAGGGCATGGAGTTCGGAGGTTCTATCCTTCGTCCGGAAGCTACCGGCTTCGGCGCTCTTTACTTCGTACATCAAATGTTGGAGACTCACGGAATCGATATCAAGGACAAGACGGTCGCCATCTCCGGTTTCGGCAACGTGGCTTGGGGTGCCGCTACAAAGGCAACCGAGTTGGGCGCTAAGGTGGTTACTATCTCCGGTCCTGACGGATATATCTATGATCCGGCGGGTATCTCCGGCGAGAAGATCGACTATATGTTGGAATTGCGTAATTCCGGAAATGATATCGTAGCTCCTTACGCAGACGAATTCCCGGGCTCTACCTTCTATCCCGGCAAGAAACCTTGGGAACAAAAAGTAGATATAGCCTTGCCATGCGCTACCCAGAATGAGTTGAACGAGGCTGACGCTCGTAAGTTGATCGAGAACAAGACTTTGTGCGTAGCTGAGGTTTCTAACATGGGTTGTACGGCTGAGGCTGTAGACTTGTTCATCGAGCATAAGCAATTATTCGCTCCGGGTAAGGCTGTCAACGCCGGTGGTGTAGCTACTTCCGGATTAGAGATGACTCAGAACGCTATGCATATCTCATGGACCGCCGCCGAGGTAGACGCTAAATTACATCAGATCATGAGCGCAATCCACGAACAATGCGTAGCTCACGGTAAAGATGGCGAATATATCAATTATGTAAAAGGCGCAAATATCGCAGGCTTCATGAAAGTAGCGAAAGCTATGATGGCTCAAGGTATCGTATAAGAATAAGGTCAGTTTAGGCTAAATAAAAACATAGTTATGAATTCTTTGAACCTTAGTTATGGTTTGAGAATTTCATAACTATGTTTTTTAAGCTCATATCAGCGGACTTTCCCGGGGTTCTTAGCGATAAAATCCTTCCATCCCGTATACTTCTTTTCCGAGATCGGATTATTGGTTTGGAAATAATGACAAACAGCCGCCGCCAACCCATCCGTAGCGTCCAATTGCGGAAGCATAGACTCATCCGGTATCTTCAGATAGCGTTGTAGCATGCCGGCCACTTGTTCTTTCGCCGCATTTCCATTCCCCGTGATCGAGAGCTTGATTTTTAGAGGGGCGTACTCGAAGATCGGGATATCCCGCTCCAAGGCCGCCGCCATCGCTACTCCTTGTGCCCTTCCGAGTTTCAACATACTCTGTACGTTCTTCCCGAAGAAAGGCGCCTCGATAGCCAACTCATCCGGATGGTATTGATCGATCAAGGCCAAGACCCGTTCGAATATCTTACGCAGACGGAGATAATGATCCTCATATTTATTCAATTGCAGGATTCCCATAGCTTCCAGCTTCGGTTTATTCCCCTCGATCTTCAAGATTCCGTATCCCATCACGATCGTACCGGGGTCTATGCCTAATATAATACGGTCCTTGATCATTTAGGTAGCTCTATATCTTCCAACAGGGTAGAGAATCCAGCGATCTTCTCTTTATAACGTCCTATCAAATCTTGCTGCAAGGCTCCGCCTTCCTTACGCACCCACTCATTCAACGAATCGATATCCCTCGTATGAAACTGTACGGAAAAACTTTCACCTTCCTCATTCCGCGAATCCAAGATCCGTCTCAAATAAGGACTATAAAGGATACCGCTCTCGGAGGCTTTCGGTATATAACTATTCTTCAAATATTCCAGACACTCATCCACGATATCCTTATGGATATGAAAAGTCGTATTATAAACTATCATCTTCTTTCCTTTCTCTTGAAATTTCTTATACAAAGATAGCGCATATATCAAGAAAAGCCTTATATTTGCACATGAATTAACAAGACGGGGCATTAGCTCATCTGGCTAGAGCGACAGACTGGCAGTCTGTAGGTGATCGGTTCGAGTCCGATATGCTCCACCAATAATAAATTAAGCGGTTACAAAACAAGTAGCCGCTTTTTTTATTGATAAAAATCGTTTTGTTTTGGCGTTTTGTTGCATTTGGTGACGCAAATTTGACGCAAATAATAACGCTGTTGCGTTCATTGCATTTCCGGTTTAACACCCAGTTTAACCTTACCTCCCAAACCTCGCTAGAACCGCAGCCTTATCAAACAAAATTAGGCAGTTACCTAAAAAGATAACTGCCTAATTTTGTGAGCCGAAAGCCGGACTTGAACCGGCGACCTACGCATTACGAATGCGTTGCTCTACCAGCTGAGCTATTTCGGCAACATTTGTTTCTTTATTTCGGGCGCAAAGATACAGGGTTTATTTGACATCTGCAAGAAGATTCGCTAAAAAATCATCTAAATCCGCATCTAAATCTTTTAATAGAGGATCGTCCAGACGAAGCACATCATCGTCTATGAAGAGAAGTTCCTCTATCACAACAAAATCTTCATCAGTCAAGCTAACAGAAAGAGGTTTCATGAACCGGGGAGCGTCAAAAATATTCTTGGTGGATAAGATCGTAAGGACCGCCTTCACCGAAGCGGCAACCCGCTTATTGAATGCGTTCTCCTCCTCGTTCGAGTTCACCCAATCGAAGATAACGATCTTTTCGATCAAATGCTCCTCATCATCATAAATTTGCAGTTCCCCGCTTTCCGCATCGGCCTGCACATATAAGTCGCTTATAAAATTACCGGACTCATCCTTGGCCAGCTTTTCAATAGCCGACGTAAAAGCATTCTCGATGAGGGATTGAACCTTTGCTATATTTGCGTTCATATATTAATTCTCCTTTATTCGAATATGCGTCAAAAGTAATAATAATTCACCGAATAACGCCGTTAATCCTCACCAAATTGCACATTTAGTTTCTTATCGGAACGAATTCGTTCGGCCAACGCCTGCACATAGAGTTCCAATAATTTGGTACTCTTATCATTATCACCACTATTACGCTTGAATAAATCGTATGATTTATGAGCCCACTCATAGGCTTCTTTTAAATCTCCTCTCATCTCATGGCATAGGGCCAGATTAGAGGCCGCCTTCGCCCGGCTTTTCCAGTTTTCCGTACCCCGGTAAAGCCCGGACCAACGATCTTCTGCCATATCCCATTTCTCATTAGCCGCATAAGCGGAAGCCTCTTTCCAACGTGAACCCATTCCGGTAAAGTACCAACGAGTCTCCTTCTCCCAATGAGGAACAAAATTAGCGTAGACCTTCGCCCCGAAATATTTACCGGCCCCACGCAAAGCATTCTCCGGAGAGGGCAATACCTTATCCAAGATCGGCATATAATCCGCACTTTCCGCCCAATAAATACTATCTTTCATATGTACCGTCGCCAGTGGAGCCTCACGATCGGGAACGTAACTGCGTATCACGCCAGCCATCTGCACGTCGATCATTCCCATTACATACCCTTCGCCCAAGGTACCTACGCTTTTCTTCATATCGAACAGCAAGCGGTCGATGGAGATAACCGCATCGGCATCGGTCTCATCGCATAGCGACGCTACTTGCCCTTGGGTAAGTTTCGTATCCAGAAACGCCTGATTATCTTTTCGAACCGCATCATGGTAAAGCAATACGTCGTTAAAATAAGAAGCCTCCACGATAGCCTCCCCTAAAGTACGGCAAGCGTCAAACAGCGCACTATCCGCTTTCGCTTTGCAAGTATCCTGCTTTTCTCCCTGCAAGGTGTATTCGTAACCCGCATCCTCCGGTTGGGGGACGGCATTGTTTACGATAAGTACTTTAGCGACATTCTCTGGAAATGTCACCTCCGCAGGATTATACGTCTCGATACCTACATAATTAATCGTGCTACAAGCGGACAACAAACCCGCTATACCTATAAAAAGAATGCTTCTCATCTTCATCTATTTAAAAGGGGGCGATTTACGCCCCCACATTATGTCAAATCACTCACAGCCTTGAAATAGCCGATAGACTCCGCGATCCCCAAGAATGGGTCTTTCATGTCTTTCTCGTATTCCAAGCTACACATTCCCGTGTAATTAACTTCCCGCATCATACGGATCAGCGCAGGGAAGTCGATCTTTCCACGACCGATCTCGATCCCGACTCCCGCCTTCGAAGAATCCGTCACGTCCTTGATATGCATATCAAACACCCGGGTATGGTATTTCTTCAAGTCGGCCACAGGATCACAGCCGTTTCGCAAGTCATGTCCGACATCCAGACACATACCGATACGGGGGTCTAAATCCTTCGTATGCTCCCAAACGTCCGTAGCGTCGGGATACGTCTTAATATCAGGACCGTGCAAGTGGATGGCGTAATGGAAATCATACTCCTTCACTTTTTTATCCACATAGGGTAAAAGCTCGTAATTCGGGACACCGACGATCAACTTCACTCCTACCCGCTTCGCATAATCAAACGCACGGTCTATCTCTTCCTCGCTCTTCATATAAATAGGACCTACGGCATATCCCGTCACTTTATGGGCAGCGCATTTATCATGAAAAGCCCGAATCTGCTGATCCGTACTATTCAACGGCAAATGGAAATCCTTGATGCAAAGATAATGGATATCTAATCGTTCCAACGTCTTCAACGTCGTATCTAAATCAAAATTAACGAAAGTATATCCCGCCATTCCCAGATGGAATGGATTTACGGCCTTCGGAGCCTTTGGTTTTACAGGGTCCGGCAAACCGGCCTTAGCGATAGCGGAAGTTCCCAACAAGAGAGCCCCGGCCAATCCTTGCTTAAAAAATAAACGTCTTGAGTGTTTCATGGTTTATATTATATATAATAATGTATACTATCATCATAAACAGTTTTCACCCCGCAAGATAATAAAAAGATCTTTACGAGCCAGCATTCGGACGAATCAGTGGCAAAGTTACATAAAAGATCGAGCCTTTTCCCAGCTCAGAGGTAACCCATATCTTTCCTCCCATTTGCTCTACCAATCCCCGACAGATAGCCAATCCCAGTCCAACGCCTTTGCTCCAACTGTCCAATTGGACAAAACGGCTGAATATGGAATCGATCTTATCTCTCGGTATTCCCTCTCCGCTATCCTCCACGAAAAACTCGACAGAAGCCGCCGTTCTCTTATATCCAAAACGGATGAACCCCTTCTCGGTATGCTTGATCGAATTCGTGAGCAAATTCGTAAGGATTTGTGTCAAGCGGTTCTTATCAGCCTCCATCACCAAGGCCTCGCAGTCGTTCAGTCGCAACTCTATGCCCGACGGCATACGCAACAAGATCATGCTATAAATCTCTTTCATCAGTAAACCAATATCCAGCTCCTTATAAATCAGAGGCATGGAATTTGACTCGATCTTAGAAAGATCAAGCACATCCCCGATCAACCGCTGCAACAACTCATTATTACTTTGGATGATATTTGAGAACTCAAGCCTTGTCTCCCGGTCTTCCTCATCCACCAATACTTGCGAGAAACCTACGATAGCGTTCAAAGGTGTCCGTATCTCATGATTCATATTGGCAAGGAAAGCCGATTTCAAGCGATCGGCTTCCTCCGCCTTATCTTTTGCCTGTTTCAATTGCAATCCATATTTATGCCGTGAATAAGAAATATACCCCAAAGAGCAACAAACCAGCAACAATAGAACAAGCCCTCCACCCATCACCAATAATTTCGTACGTGAATGAGCCGCCTCCAATTCCATCTTCTTATTTGCCAATTCCAATTTATCCACGTCATGACGAGCTCGTAAATTCGCTAAATCATTATAAAATGCAGCATTAGTCACTGAATCCTTCAAACTGATATACTCGCGATACGCATCCGCAGCCTCCATTCCATGGCCTGAATTATAGCATATTATGGCCTTATCCTTCATCAATCCCAATACGGATACCGCCCTCTTACGTTGTAAGCAATAATCAATTAACTCATTAGCCAATGCTTTCCCCCGCTCATAATCGCCCGATATCCGATAATAGAGTAAACGGATATTAGAAATCGAGAGATATTCATCCCTCATGTTACAGTCTTTAACCAACTTCTCTGCACGAACTAGATGGTAAGATGTGAGGGCGACATCTTTCTTATCAATACCCAGCAAGGCGTAACTACGGTGATAGAGGTATTTAACATAATATAAAGGAGTATCTTCGTCTAATTCCTCTATTCCTTTTTCTTCGCATTCCACGATATACTCTTTCAATTTCTTTAAATAAAACAGTCTCTTCGATGCTTGGATATTTTCATTTTGTAAATGCCGGATAACGGTAATCCTTTTGGCCAATGGGGAATCCCTTTTCTCCATATCCAGGAAAACCTCCTCATACAAGGCGATTCCCTCCGCATCAAATCCTGTACTGAAGTAAAAATCCGCCAGGGCTTGATTCGCCATATCGATACCATCCGGAAAATCAAGTTCGCTGGATAGATCTTTCAATGCCTGTACATTCTCTAGCACCCTTTCCTTCTCGCCATTACTCGATAAAGCGTAAATATACCATCCTTTAATCCGGCAAAGATCCTCATAACGTTTTTGGGCTAAATAAATAGGCTCGGCTTTCTTTATGAAAAAATACATACTGTCTATATTCCGGGAATAATAATACCGGATGATCTGGAACAAAGCGTTGCCTTTATAAGTATCATCCTTACTCAACTCCGCCTCCTTGAGCAATCTATCCGCATAATATTTATAATCCAGCCCTTGTCCTTTATCACTAGCAAGTTCTTCCAACTTCACAAGCCTGTCACCCGAAGGCATTTTTGCCAGCACACATTCCATGCTATCGATATCAGTGGCCGCAGTAGCTACAAATATTGGGGTAAGAGATAAATATATTATTAACAGTATGTTTCGCATTTAAAGTTTACAAAATAGACATCAATTAGTTAACGTGTGGCAAGTTAGTAAAATTTAGACAACAGCGTATCATTATTTACAAGTTTAATATTATAATTTTCAACTCAATCAACAAAAAAGCCTATATCAATCAAAGAAAGATTGATATAGGCTCTTATTTCAAAGAAACAGCTGTTCTCTTTATTTTGTCAAGGCGGCGATACTTTCCTCGATAGACTTAATCTTCGATTCGGCATCGGCTTGCTTTTTCT
>ERZ836939.384-NODE-384-length-60747-cov-5.772853_pt1 | contig 60747 bp, 67 predicted proteins | sample MGYA00519912_ERZ836939 | MGnify/ENA primary metagenome ERZ836939 (study PRJEB31850, sample SAMEA3708810) | human gut metagenome | biome: human gut; feature: human-associated habitat; material: faeces | place: China | collected 2014 ...
GTTTTAATTTGTCCTTAAAAACCCTCCGGGGCCGTCGCGGATGCGGAGGGGGTGAGAGCTTTAGGGCTCTCTACTAACTAATCAAACCCAAACTTTTGGCTGTCCCTTTTCGGTCGGGCAGCGGACCGTCAGTCTATTTGCAGGTTCTTTCTCAGGTACTCGTTCACTACCCGCTTAAGTTGCGCATCGGAGCAGTCGTTGGTGATCCGCTCGCCCCCGCCGACATAGGTGACGAGCCGGGCGAAGCTCACCCCGTAGCCCCATACGTTCTCCTCGTCGCCCTCGTCGGAGCGGTTCCAACTCGTGGCGTAGAACTCGACGCTCGCGTCCATCCCGTGGCCGATCACCTCGATGCCGCCTCGGCGTTCGTCTATGTCTTCGGGGCATTCGCCCTTTGCTCGGGGCTGCTTAGAGACGGTATCGTCGATATGCTCTCGGATTCGTTCGGCCACGAATCGCATTTGGGCCGGGGTGATGTGCAGAATCTCCTGCATTCGGTTCTCAGCCTCGCTTAGCATGTAACACGTATTCTTGTCGGGCATCTCCGTGCCTATACGGCTCGGGTATTCGGTATATGTATTTACTGCCTGCATTATTTCAGATTTAAAGGTTGGCAAACGATGTCCTCGGCCAAGATGAAATACTTCGGCCAGCGCTCTTTGATACGTGCGCAAGCCATGCCGATAGCTTCCTCGCGGGAAGTTGCGAGGAACGGATGAGGGCAATGAAGGTTCGCTACGCAAATGTCTATTCGCTTCGCGTAGATCGATACCTGATAGTAACGTTTGGTAGAATGTGCCTGAACAAGCTTAGAGAAAGCGCTATTACGGGCGCTAACCGTAGCGATGGATGCACCTTGTGCACCTGCGCTAACTTTTTCGCTGTTTGCCATTTTCGGAAAAAAGTTAGTTGCGTATGTAACAAAAGAGGCGAGGCCCCTCGGTTGTTTTGGCAAACAGCGCGAACTTGTAGGTACAAGATCGTCCGAAAGAGACCCCGCTTTATTATGCGGTTTGTATGTAATGCGTGAACCTACGTTCTCGCTGTTTGCCATTACAAATATGGGCAAAGTTTCTGACTTCACCAAATTTGCACGCACATATTTTTCACAAACCGCTGTCATTTTTCTTAATCTTTGAAATCGAGGGCCGAGTAGGAGTCGAACCTACCTTCTCGGGCCGGCCCTTTGGAGCTTTCACTCCTATTTGCTTGCTTGGTCAATCAACGTTTGCTCGCTGGCGGAGCCTTTCGGATACTGTTCTGCCAGCTTGAGCAGGGCTATACGCTCTTTGTTTTTCTGGGCCTCGCTTTGCGGACCGTCGTGTAATTGAATCTCGTCGTTCATGGCTTTTTTGTCTTTATATTCTCGAATCGCGCTGTAGCCGAACACGGCCAGAAAAAGCGCGGGAAACGTCATCATTATCATGCCTCGTCGTTTTGCAGGCTCTGCCGAACCATTATTTTGGCTCGCCTTTCGGCCTCGATCAGCGATAGAATTTCGTGACGGCTGTACATGATTGGTGAGTTCTTGCACTTCCCCTTTCGCCGTCGGCTTAACAGCCCCTTGCTTTCGCGCTCTTTCAGCCATGAAAGGGTAACTCCAAATTCATCCATAGCCTGCCGTTGCGATATTTCATCCTTCGTCGGATTGACATTCTTGATGGCGGCTTGCGCGATCAGATCGGTAAGGGACATTATTTCGCTTTTCATGTCCATCAGCTCGACCAGAGAGCCTTTGTACAAACTCTTCATTCTCGTCGATACTGGTTCTGTCGGTTGGTTTTTCATGGCTTGAACTGGGCTAAGGCTACAAAAAGGACACGGAGCAGCGGGGCGAGCTTTTCAAGATCGTCCAAAGAGAGTGATTGTAAGCGGATTGCGATCTCTCGGTCTGAGAGATTAAGGATAGATTCAGTCTGTTGTGCAGACTGTGCAGCAGTATCAACGCCTTGCGCTGAAATACCACTTTTGTCCACGTTTGCCATTGTGAGAAACAAAAGTTAGTTAATGTATGTACACAAAAGAAGCGAGGCTCCTTGTGTTTTGGCAAACGTGCAATATCGCAACAAGTACGATAATGTCTCAGGAACCCCGCTGTAATGCGGTTCAGTATGTATCGAATTTTGTTGCTTATTGCAACGTTTGCCGATACAAATGTACACAAAGTTTTGAACTTTGCAAAAAGATTTTGCAATCTCTCGATCTGAGAGATTAAGGATAGATTCAGCCTGTTTCGTAGACTGTACGTCTGCACACGACGCACTTTGCGTCGGCTGCAAATTTTTGACACCGTTTGCCATTTGTAGGTCAAAAATTTGGTTAATGTATAGGTATAAAAAGAGGGCGCAGCCTCTTTGTTTTGGCAAACGGTCACGACTACACGAGGTAGAAGTGCTACGAGACTACGCCCAAATTGCTTTGAGCTACTTACTAATATGTCTTGTGTAGTCGTGTAGTTACGACCGTTTGCCACTACAACATTAGTAATTTCTGCTGAAATAACCAAGCACTTTTTGATATTTATTATTTCGACTACCATTTCTATCGAGATTTTGCCTGATTATCTTATTGCTTCTCAACCATCAACGAGGCATACACATTGATTCCGCCATCGATAGTCGGCTCGATGTCGAATTTTATCAGTTCATCGGCATTCTCCTTAATGCCAAGCATGATAGACCGGACACACCATTCTTTTTCCTCATCAATTTTTGCATCCAGAACTCCTGCGTGCTTAAAAACCTGAACCTGCGAAGCGTCAATGTGCTTCCCAATCGCAACTTTTCTTCTATTATCGATCTTTTCCATAATGATGATGATCTTTAGGAGTGTGGGCCGGAATCGAACCGGCAACCGTAGCTATCGGCTTTACTTTTTGACTTCGGTTACATCCTGCGAGGGGCTTTAACGAAGGCTGACCCCTCCCGTGCTTCGTATTGCGTATTTGTCCATCAAAAAGTAGTGTCTTCCTATTTCACCACCACACTCACCTTTTACTACTCTTTTTTGATCCGCAACTTCTCGACTGGAACGCCCAACTTCTCTGCAACCTCCGCCATCGATACCTCTACAGAGTCATCGGATTCCGGGGTAGGTTCGGCGACGAGACGGCCGCCATCGTTATATATCTCATCGCAGGTGAACGGTCCTTCAGCGAGTCCGTCATTGTTTTTGAGGATAACAACCTCTCCGCTGCGGAAGATGACTTCGAAGACATCACGACCTTTCGTAATTTTATCCCCCACCTGCCAGTCTTTGTATTCCTCGATTTCCTCTGCAGTCATGAGCAAAGCGAAATCGGAAACATTGTAAATCTTGAGGTCTTCGTCAGAACCGGAGTCAACAGAATAGCTGTATTTATAGCCAAGTTTATTTCTCGCTCTACATCCGTCTATTTCATTCTGGCACAAAAACACATACCCGTGCTCCACTTGGATTTTACCTTCAACAGGTTTCCCATGGAATTTACAGCGAAACCGTCTCCCGCTATAATTCAGTAAATTTTTCATCATAGTCTTTTTTATTGGTTCAATACTTTCAATCAGACGCAGAAAACCCTCCGACATTTGGTCTATGATACTTCTAATATCTTCCGACTCGAGCGCCGAGTGTTTGCATGTTTTCTTGGTCGCTTGGCGTTCCTGCCGCCATTGCCACAGAGTTTTCATAGCTTATCCCGATATTGAATTGTAAACTCTGCCAGCGAGTGTACCCCTGCTTTACGAAAAGCGTCGCGTTTGGTTGTGCGTACCGTCTCTGGCGATATGTAAAGTGCGTCCGCGATCTCCTCGTCTCTCATCCCTTCCATGTAGAGTTTCATCACCTCTTTCTGTCGCTCGCTCAAATGAGTATCGAACTCCGGATTGCATACGACTTCCACATATTTGCATTCCCCTTTGATCGGGCAGCTAACCTCTTCGAAAGTGAATCGCCCCACCCCGTCAATATCCTGCTTATTATCTAACCGCCCGAAATTGCATCGAATGAACCTATGGCATATCAAGAACCGATAGTAGTTAACGTTCGGCTGACTCTTGCGATAAATTTCGGACAGCGCCTTGAACGCCTTCGGGTACTCTGTCTCGATCCGGGCAAACAGTGCTCCGGTCATGGCTTTGTCCTCCAGCCTATAGGAGTGGACTCCTTCGGCATCTCGCACCATTACCCCGCCCTCAGGATCGTTGAAAAACTCTATATTGCGAAGCGTTTGCATTTAGGTATCAATATCGATTCAACCATTCGAATTCTGTTCCCACCCAATATTTACCGTTCGCACACTTGTATGCTCGATAAAACCGGGCATCAGTACCGAGCGTTGCGATATATTGCTCTGCTGCGCAACGTGTTTTAAAAAATCTTTGAATGCGTTTCATATCTAATCAACTACTCGTAAAATTCCACAGGAAAAAGGTTGTCGGCGGTATAGCTACTATTGCCCGAGTGACGACGGATGATATTCGCCAGTTGACGTCGCTGGAGAATGTTCGGGCGAATGCTGCCACTTCTATACCGCCACAATGTCGCATCGCTCAGAATGCCGATAGACGATTTCAGTTTATCGAATAACAGCCTACGTGCCGTCGAGTCGGTAATGCTTTGGATATACTCCTCAAAGGGTAAAACCCGCACCACAGCTATGTTTTGACTTGGCTTTTCGGTGCTTAATCGTATATTTGTCATTGCAACATTTGTTTTACAATGCAAATATAGAAAATATATTTTCGTAAACCAAAATAAATCGAAAATTAAATGTCGGAAATCAAGAGGCGAATAATTGAATTCATTGAAAAAGAAGGGATTGCAAAGGAGTCTTTTTATAAAAAAATTGGAATGACTTCAGCAAGCTTCAGGGGGACTGCAAAAAATACGCCTTTAAATTCCGACGCAGTCGAAAATATATTATCAGAATTACCGCAAATAAATATACATTGGCTCCTCACCGGCGAGGGTCCCATGCTAACAGAAAACACAAATTCACCCAATACCCCGCAAGAACCTATTAACCAAAACCAAAATGATATGAATATCGAACTTGTGAAGATGATCGATCGGAAAGATCGTGAGATCGGTGAATTGCAGGCAACCATCGCTAACCTAAGAGAAGAAATCGGCGCACTTCGGACCAAACTGGAGTCAATGACCTTCGTGGAATCACAATCGCAAAAAAAGGGGGCCGTATAATGTCGAATTTGGACGCATCGTTAAGCTAAAAAGAGATCGATCAATACAAAATTTCGCCCTCGGCGGCAAACCCAAGAAGTTATTATAACGCCATAAAACATCGCAGGCCCTATAATGAATAGGGCTTGCGATATACCAAACATAATATGTCCGGGATAATCAAATTCAGCGACGTCCGCGACAAGGTCGTGCAACTTCGCAATCAAGATGTACTACTGGATTTTTCTGTGGCATAGTTGTACGGAGTGGAGACAAAGGAGATCAACAAGGCAGTCAGGAATAATCCTGATAAATTTCCTGAAGGGTATATTTTTGAATTACAACAGGCTGAAAAACAGTATGTGGTGGAAAATTTTCACCACCTCGAAAATGTCAAATATTCCCCGGTTGTTCCTAAAGCCTTTACAGAAAAGGGTCTCTACATGCTGGCGACCATTCTGAAAAGCCCGCAGGCGACACAGACGACTATCGCAATCATTGAGGCATTTGCCAAACTCCGTGAGCTATCCCGCACCATCGGGGAGATGTCCGCTAACCCGGATCGGTTCAAACAAAAAACGTTGATGCAGAAAAGCGGAGAAATCATGGCCGACCTGTTTGGAGAGGATATGCAAACGACCGATACGGAGACCGAGATAGAGTTGAATTTCGCCGTTTTGAAGTTGAAACATACTGTCAAACGCAAAAAATAGGATTGCAATATGTAGCTATCAATATGACAGGAAAGGACCGAAGACTACTCCTCGGTCCTTTTCATAATTGACAACGCTTGTTCGAGAAACACTCGTATAGGTATCTTGTGCTTATTGGTATACTCTCTCAGTTCTTCCCGCAATCGCAAAGGCACACGCAAGGTTATCGTAGTTGACGGTTGCTTGGTGTCTATGGGTTTGCGCCCGGCCCCTCGACGCGCTCCTCCGTGTCCATTCTTTTTCTCGCCCGATACTAACATGATTACTGTCTGGTTATTCGCTGCAACAACACGACAGACTCGCGTGCCGAACGAAGTGCCTCGATAAACTTATCTGCGACGCTCTCGCCATTCATATCGACAAGTCGCGGATGCTGCGCCTGTGCCATACGCAGCACTTCGTCGAGTGCGGCAATTTGATTATCATATGGCAGACCATCGCGCCGAACGGTTTCAGCCTCTCCGTGCATATATGCCTTCAAAGCCTTCTTCATGAGCGGCGGCAGGCGGTTGATATGTGCAACCGGCTCATACAGCATTCGCACGATCTCAAGCACGACAACCGTCTCCCCGGCAACGGCTGCCATATAACGGTTTTTGCCTTCAGGCGCATCCATACGGGCGGCTACCTCTGCGCGACGCGATTTGGGAACAGTATATACCCGCGCGATAAAGCCGACCTCTTTGTCAGTACACACGACGAAGTCGTCGGTGAAGCGCGATGCTTCGGACCGACGGCTTCGGTCGATGATGAAAGCTGGATAATCTTTGGCCATAAATTAAATATCTGATTTGTCTAAAAGTAATTGATATTCCAACTCTTCTTCTGAAGGCAGCGAACCGATCTTGCGCATATTGTGTAATGTCCAAAATCGTTCTTCGTCTCGATCTACCGGCACTTTTCGTACAGCCTGAGGTTTTGAATAGATATCATTGAACAGCCGAACTATTTCGTTTTTAAAAGCCTCGATACCCTCGCGCAATCTGATTTTCTGAGCTTTTCTGACTTCTTGGGTACTCATAACGCGACAGATCGTCTGCCCGTCGGTCAAGTGAATGAACACTCGTCCGCTTTCTTGATTTTCATTAATAGCACGAATGTCTGATGCTTTCATATTTTTTTCGGTTATATTTTCAGTTTCGGTATTTTCTTTTTTGTCGTTTTCAATATCACATTCGGCTTTTGCGACTTCGGTCGACTCTACCTCAGCATCGAGTGCCTCCATACGGGCGGCGCAAGCCTCGGCCTGATCGTCGGTCAGCTTTTTGATCGCGAAAGCAACACACCATGCTTGCTTTACGGAAATCGCGCGATTGTCACAACTGGCTTTCTTGCAAATGTCAACCACGAAACCTTCTCCGATTTCGGTGATGATATTGAAAATGAAGTATGCGTCATCAGAATATTCGACGCTGTTATTGCTCAAATAATGGTAATTGGATACCTTTTCAAAGATGTCGCGCACATTCATTGCGCGGAGTTCGTTGATGGTGTCGATGTACTTTTTCATATCGTCCGCTTATAGCCCGTCGGCTTTGGTTTGAGGTTTAACTTCATTACAAAGGTAAGAATATATTTTGAATATGCAAAACTTTTTTCAAAAAAAATTCTATGATAACACAAACATTATTTTTACGCATAATTAATTTGCACATAAAATACTGAATACAAATAAAATATCATTAATATGCAAACGGGTAGCACAATGTGCTACCCGTTGTCATTTTTGCTTCATAGCTATCGTCAAAACACCCCGCGTGAGAGGGTGTAACATCAATTTTCACAAACTATGGACAAAGACATTTTCATGTTCGGCGACGGGGGCAATTCGAGCGTTGCCTCTCTGATTCCGGCCCTGATGCAGAATCGGGGTATGGACCCGAATCTCGTAGCGGCGCTGATGAACGGCAACAACAACCGAAGCGCATGGGGCGGCGACGGCTGCTGGTGGATATGGATCATCTTGCTGTTTTTCTGCTGGGGCGGCAACGGATGGGGCGGCAATGGCATGAACTCGCTGCCTGCTCAACTCAACGGCGATGCGGGCCGTGAACTGCTGATGAACGCTATTCAGGGCAACGGCTCGGCAATCACTCAGCTTGCCTCGTCGCTCAACTGCTCCGTTCAGCAGATCCAGACCGCGATTTGCAGTCTTCAGGGCTCAATCGACAAAGTGGCCGGTCAGGTCGGAATGACGGGACAGCAAGTAATCAACGCCATTCAGGCAGGCAATAACCAGATTGCCGCACAAATGGCAGAATGCTGCTGCAACGTTCGCACGATGATCCAGCAGCAGGGATACGAGAGTCAGTTGGCTACCTGCAACCAGACCAACACGCTGGTCAACACGGCGAATCAGAATACCCTCGCTCTGCGCGATGCCGGAACGGCCAACACCAACGCGATCATCGGCAAGCTCGACCAGATGCAGACTCAGGCGCTTCAGGACAAGATCGATGCGTTGCGCGAAAAGAATTCGACGCTGCTCAACCAGCTCTCGCAGGAGCATCAGACGGCCGCTTTCGGTCAGATGATAGGTCAGGCAACGACTCCTATCGTGAATGCGGTAAACAGCCTGCAAAACGATGTCAACGGGATCAAGTGCAAGTTGCCGGAAACGGCTACCGTACCCTACAGTCCGATTGTCGGCGTGCCTACGTGTGTTGCCGCACAGTACGGAATCGGCTTCGGCGCGAACGGTTGGGGCAACGGCTTCTGGGGTTAATCAAGAAAGGAGGTTGCTATGGCAGTATATCCTTTCACGCTCGTTAACCGCCGCGGATCGGCCGCTATTGCGACCACTGCGGTTACTGTCAACACCGATAATGTAGTGTTCGCCTTTCAGAACCATGCGTTTGTCAACGCATGGTATCGGGGAACGGTATTCGTGGACATAGCCCAGAAGATTCCTACCGGGACCACCGGGACGCTGCCCATTCTGTTCTCGACCAATGGAGCGACACAGGCCGTCACCAAATTCGACGGAGCGCCCCTGACGGTCGCCGACATTCCGGGGACGGGCGTTTACGAGTTCTGGTTCGACCGGACTACGAACACGCTGCAAATCATGACAGGCATTGTTTAACCAATCAGCAGGGAAGCCCGTAAACGCTTCGGGCTTCCCTATTTAAAAATTAAAAACCATGTTTCTGAATTTGAGAAAGGGCAGTTCCGTGTACGTCTTAGACACTCGGGAGACGCCGAAATTCTATGTCGCAACAGTCAAGGAGATAGGCATACCCTATTATCCGCAGCCTACGCCGGGGCAACTCACGCCGTTTCAGCAGCAATATATCAATATCGTTCTGGATAATAACGAGTCGTGGGGCGTTAGGACCAATATGGACGTCGAGTCGAAAGACGGCCTTACTGTTTCCATGACACGCGAGGGGCTTATGCCGGCGATCACGGCGGCGCAGAAGGAGAGCACGGACATCATCAACTCGTTCGACCGACACAAGGCCAACCTGGCCGCATACGATCAAATACTCAAAGAGCTCGACCCGTCCTACGCCAAGACCCGAGAGCAGGATGAGGAGATCAAGAGGCTGAACAAGGAGCTGGCCGACCTGAAGGGACTGATAAAGTCCGTTCCGACGCTTAACGACATCAAGAGCCTTCTCAAACCGGAGACACCAAAAACCAAGTAATTATGGGATGGAATGCAATAGGGATCGCTCGCGGTTTCAACGGAGACGACGAGCAGATCGACGAGATGCTTGAAAAAGCATATCGCAAAGGTTACAAAAAGGCAATGGAGGAGATGCACGAAGGCTACGGCGAGCGCGGAGGCTATTCCGGAGGCGGACGCGGAGGCTATGGTATGCGTGAGCCGTGGAAAGAAGACGATGACGACGACTATGACTATGGCGAGCGTCGTGGAGTGCGTGGAACCGGTCCGTATTCTCGCTACAGACGTCGGTAGACTATGGACAGACTCGACGTTTACGAGCAGATACCACGGGGAATGCGTGAATACCTGTCTCACTACGGATGGCATTTCTCGCAAAAGCTCGCGGAATATGCGACGGACCCCAAGCGCATGAAAAACGCCGACGGGTCGTCGCACCGGTGGACGCACGAGGAGGTCAAGCAGGCCCTTGAGCGCAACGGACTGACAATCGAAAAGGCAAAAGGCTACGATTGCATGTACGTCGCCAACATGACCTACTCGGACTTCTATCCGAAGCCTCTATCTTCCGAGGCCCAGATCATGCAGTACGTCAAGGCGTACATAGACGATCCGGATGGCGAAGACGGCATAGCTCTTACGAGATACTATGCCGACTGTATCGCCAAAGGCGAGCCTCTGATCTGGGAAGACTTTCTGTAACCGAAGGGGAGGCGCTTCGTCATACGCGCCTCCCTATTTTATATTTTATTCCACTTAAAACAAAGCAATGGACAATATCGAACTGAGAAAATACGCGCTTGAAATCGCGCAGCGGACGACGAAAGACGGTGTAGAGCTTATGGCACGAGCCAACGAAATACTGGCGTTCCTCACGCAGGACGCGTCGGATGAGGCTAACAAAATACGGTTAATCGTTCTTGTTGACAATGGCAATGTATAAGTACGCACTCCGGATGCTCGCCGGAGCCAATCCGCGCGAGGTGATCGAAAGTATGCCCGAAAAGGATTACCGACGCCTGTCTGAGTTTATGAGCGAAGCGAACAGCACTCTGCCACGACGGCAGCGCCGCATGATGAACCAAGAGTTTGCTAAAAGTGAAAGGAAACGACGTTCACATAGAAAAGTATGACTGGCATTTACGTGTATTTTACGCGGTAACATGCTACCATGTGGGCGAAATAATGCTGTCGCTAAAGGACATAGATTGCCCCGAATCGATTCAAAACAGAGTGCAGGAAAATCTTATGCGCTGCGACATGGATACCGGGTTCACGTACTCGAACAAGAAGCTACGCAGCACTGTCATGGTGATCGGGCTTCACTCGTCGCACGCCGAATTCCTGAATTCTTTCGAGCATGAGCTCCGACACTTGGTCGATGACATCGCCGAAACGTTCGGTCTCGATATGGGAGGCGAGCAGGTCGCCTATCTGACCGGAGACCTGAACAGTCTCTTGTGGAAAGACATCCACGAATTCATATGCTGCTGTAACTGTAAAACTTAAGACATGGAACACGAAGAAAAAGAACGGGCCGACAGAATCGCCGACCTGCTCAAGGATTTAGAGATGGAACTGCCTCAGCCAGTATTTGAGTCGATCAGATGCAGATTACTCGATTTGCTGTAAAACTCTTTTGTAACACTACGAAAATGATATTGCCTCATACTTTTACATAATGGTATGGTAAGTAGTAGTGTCTAAAATATTCACTGAGGTTATGTGTCATCTTTCCATCATAATATAAAAATTCTACCTATCCTCAGTTAGTTTACTTATAATTTCTTTTTCGCGATTTTCATCAACACGATCTATTGGTATGCGAGCCGTATAACAAACGAACCGCATCATCAAATGTTCCCGTAATGGAGAAAGTAAATGTGCAACAGGTCTATATTTACTTATACCTTTATATTCAACGGACATGAGCTCTTGAAAATCAACAACCATATATAAATTTGGTTCGATCTCAGAGCAATCTATAAAAAAATAACGATTGATAGTTCTATTATGAATATAATCTGAATACAGCCGTTCTATCCCTTTGCGCTGCTTTTTAGTTATTTTGTCAGAAGGAGTATCTCCCAAAAGCCCCTTATATTCCCTCGATGCTTGAATAACGTCTGCCGCCAAATGCATCGCAGCGACAATCAAATAGGAACAATGTCCCTCGTGTTCCAAATCACATGCGTTGGAAAGTACAATACTCAAAGGATTGCAATCTTTTGTGTACCCCCCATCAACATTGTCTATTATTGACCCTTGCGTCAACTTTTCTATGGAATCAAATTTTTTGAGCCACTCCATGACTGCTATTCCACCAATATACGTTCACCCAAACTATATCCTACATACGCATTTTTAAACTTCTCCGATTTCGCTATTCGACTATAACGCGTGGCAAAAGATTTTGGAGGCGCAATAAATTCTTGTGAATTAAAATCAATTGATGCTGTATCAGGAATTTTAGTTGAAGCTATATTTGTATTACCGTTATGCCAACAGAAAACAGTAGCAGGTAACGGAGATGATTGTGATGCTACCTCGCAAGGTGTGGCCGATGATAGAACACTAATCAACGATAAAGCAATAGGCAAATTATTACTGGCACTCATAACATCAATGCATTTAAATAACTATTAACCTTTCCTTTTGAATCAGAGAATAAATGCCTTAATCTTTCTTCATTCGGGAATCCCGATATAGCATATTGATTATGATGATTAATTGCACCAAACATCCCCTTATCCTCATTCATCCGAGGCTCAAAGTCCAAATATAGTTGCTCATTCTTATTAATCGTATACTGTAAATTCACTTTACCACAAGTCACGGAGCCATCTTTGTCTTTCAAATCTGAACTAATGAATTTGTCAACCATCCATTCTTTGACTGGCTTTTCCAATTCAAGCCATTCAATCTCTTGATTTAATCCATATGCGGCAAATTCATATTTTGGTATGCCAGATTGGAGTCGCTTAATATATTCTACTAACTTATCCAAATCGGTCGCAGAAATAATTATTTTTTGAGGTGTAATTGCCACAGCGGGACCCGGGCTTTCTCTATCTCTAACAATCAACCCCATAGGCGTAGCAGTTGCAAATGCCGAACCCGCTTTTCCGAAAAAATTATTCAGAAAATTTAAGTCTAACATGGGAATCTGCATAGGAGCACTAAATACTCCTACGAAAGAAATAGATACTTGATTTTGTTTCATCTTATCAGCATTTTTTTGCCAATATTACTCTGATACAAAACGTATGTCTAAAACCCAAATATTAAACGCTTACAGTATCTAATAATATTTGACACAAATCTACAAAAAAAACAAAAACATCCTACAAGGGGAATGTCAGCTATTGTAAAGCAAATTTCTTTCCGCTTTAATTGCTGAGTATTAAAATCTTTTTAAAGACTCTTGCACAATGTGCAAACCGTTTCAACCTTTGCATTAAGTATACATAGTCGCCAAGCGAAGGTTTTGGCAAAACAGTATGGCAAAGGCAAGTCTGACAATCAAACAAGAAAAATTCTGCAATAAGTACCTCGAATGCGGTAACGCCTCCGAGGCATATCGTTATGCTTACGATTGCTCGAAAATGAGTGATAATTCTGTTTGGTGTAACGCATCGCAGCTTCTTGCGGACACAAAGGTTGCACAAAGGCTGGAATATCTCAAAAGCCACCTTGCCGAAGCATCCGGCATTACGGCTTTGCAAATCATTCGGGAGCACCAAAAAATCGCCTTCTCCGATGCAACCCGCATTCGTAATGGATGGATGTCGCTTAAAGAGTTCGAAAGCCTTACCGATGACGAAAAGGCATGTATTCGGTCCGTCGAAACAAAACAGACCAAGCGTACCACTCCGATGGGCGACGAGGTGATTGACGAACAGGTAAAAATTACGTGCTACGACAAGCAAAAGGCGCTGGACAGTATTGTGAGTATGCTTGGTTATAACGCACCGGAAAAAATAGCTAATACAGATAGCAAAGGCAATGATATTCCACAGCCTACTTTTAACGTAGAGCGCCTGTTCCAACTGATTCAGGAGGGGAAAAACAATGAATGATTATTCAGCAATCGGCGATCTTCTGCTGAAAGAAGGTAGTTTGACATTTACGGCTGTTATGTTCGAAGCCGTAAACAGACAGCCGTTCCGAATATCTCCTCACCATCGAATCATTTGTCGCAAGCTCGATCAGGTTCTCCGAGGCGAGCACCCAACCAACCGGGTAATGTTTAACATTCCCCCGCGCCATTCAAAGACAGAGTTAGCAGTCGTATCGTTTTCCGCGTTAGGATTTGCTATCAATCCTAATGCGGAATTCATGCACCTGTCGAGTAGCGACCAGCTTATCACTCGCAACGTTACCAACGTTCGCAGGCTTATGGCGGATCCAAATTATCGGGCTTTTTTCCCTCAGGTCAAACTATCGAATAATGCTAAAGGGAGCATTTCCACTTCCCGAGGCGGCATCATGTATGCAGCGCCATTCATGGGACAGATTACTGGTTTCGGATGTGGTAAACTGGGAGCAAAGAAATTCAGCGGAGCCATGCTCATTGATGACCCGATGAAAGCTCAGGATAGTTTTTCCAACACTATCAAGGAGCGGATTGGAGAATTATGGACATCTACGTTCAAAAACCGGCTAAACGACACACATACGCCGGTCATCGTCACTGCTCAAAGACTTGCCGAGGATGATTTCTGCGGCTATCTAATAAAAAGAGAAGGTACAATCGATGAAGGCGGCGAATGGGATGTAGTCAGATTTCCGGCAATAGTCGACGAAGGGACGAACACGGAGCGAGCTTTATGGGAAGACCGATTCCCTCTCGAAAAGCTACGGCGATACCGAGAATCCGATCCTTTCACGTTCGAGACACAATACATGCAGAATCCGAAGCCGTTGGAAGGCATGATGTATCGGGAGTTCAAGACCTACGATATCATTCCTTACGCGATCGAATCGACACGCAAAGCCTACGTTGACACGGCAGACACGGGCGATGACTATTTATGTGCAATTTGTTATGTAGAACAGCCCGAAGGCAACTACGTCACCGATGTGCTCTATACAAAAAAACCGATGGAGTATACCGAGCCTGCGACGGCCGAGATGTTGTCGAGACAACAGACCGAAGAAGCCTTTATCGAAAGTAACAACGGAGGACGGGGCTTTGCTCGCAACGTGGAAAAACAATGCCGATTGATGGGCAATACCAAAACCCGGATTTCATGGTTTGCCCAGACTGATAATAAACAGGTTAGAATATTCTCGAAATCGGCTGACGTGAACAATATGACCTTTTTCCCGTCGGGGTGGGATAAAAAATGGCCGGAATTTTATCGGGCGGTTATGGGATATATGAAGGAAGGTCGGAATGCTAACGACGATGCTCCGGACGCGCTAACGGGTTGCTTTGAGAAAAGGGAGCCACAAATGCAGCTTGAGGATTTCGAAAACCTAAACATATGGTAATATGGGATTTATAGATCAGCTTTTCACGTACTTTCAAAACAAAACGCTGAATGCTTTCGGCATTGAGCGATCCCTTCTTGAGCTTATCACGGCGCGAGACATCGATCAGGCTATGTCGCTCATGGAAAATCACGATGCGGAAGCTATGAAAGCGATCCGTGAATATAATCCCGAGTTTCACGCCGTAATGAAACGCCTTGATAAAGTACGTAAAGGGCAGGAAAGTTACCGCACTGAAAAGCTCCCCAGAACTCGTCAACGCTATATCAACGAGGTCGAGCTATTTTTCCTGTTGGGTAATCCGATTAAATGGAGAATGTCTGACGAATCGAGCGATCCCGAAGCATTCGCAGCTTTTATGCAGTTCCTAAGAGACCATCGTTTTAATAGCCATATGCGCCAAGCCAAACGGCTGGCCGGAGCCGAGACTCAATCAGCCAAACTATATCATATTTACCGCAATGAAGAAGGTCTTCCTGCTGTAAAAATTGTCGTTCTTTCGAAATCGAAAGGTTATACACTTCGCCCGATGTTCGACCAGTACGGAAGTCTATTGGCCTTCGGCTATGGGTATTATCTGAAAGAAGGCTCGAACACTGTAGAACATTTCGACATCCATACGCCGACATTCGTTTATCGTGCGCGAAAGGCAAAGATCGGTTGGGATGTTACGCCTGTTGTCAATCCATCGGGCAAGATAAACATCATCTACTACCCTCAGGAAACGGCATGGTCCGGACTTCAGCCTCGTATAGATAGAGAAGAAAATATCGATTCAAAAACGGCCGACGTAAATAATTACTTCGCCGATCCTATAGCAGCCGCTACTGCCGATGTTATAAAAAGCCTACCCAAACAAGGAGATCCGGGCAAGGTTGTCCAACTGTCCGATGATAAGTCGAAGTTCGAATATATCGAACCTCCCGTGTCTTCCGAAACTCGGCAACAAGAAAAAGACGACCTGAAAGAGTCTATTCTGTTCGACACTTTCACCCCTGAATTCTCTCCGGAGAAAATGGTAGGTCTGGGGACCCTGAGTGGAGATGCGATAAAGCGCGCTATGGTGCTCGGCTACATCAAACGAGATAACCGTAAAGAAATCTATGACGAGCTTGTAGATAGAGAGAAGAACCTGATTCTTGCGATCATGATGAATGTCACTCACATTCATATGAGAGATCAACTGGCAAGCCTCAAAATCGAACATGAATTCGCCGAACCGTTTGAGGAAGACGTGCAGAACAAATGGTCCGCAATAGGCAAAGCATATCAGGATGGCGTCATTTCACTGGAAAAGGCGGTCGAGATGCTCGGTCTTGCGGATAAGCCGGATGAGGAAGTTGAAAAAATCAGAGGTTTTAATGACTTAAAACAATGAAAGGGTTTGCATAATGTGCAGAGTGTTTCCAATTTTGGTCCATGAAAGTACCAACTCACACAGCAAAGGTTGCTTTTCCTTTTTTAGGATTCAAAGCACGGCCAATATTGCGTGAAGTACGATGCGAAAAATGCGGGCGGAAACTCGCGGAAATGCAAGGAATAGCTCAAATAAAATGCCCTAAATGCGGACATTTATCGATGTATAGGGCTTAACATACGACAGAAGAGTGCCACAGAGCGCCAATATCCCTTCTCGGGGAATTGGCGCTTTTTTCATTTAAAAACACAAAATATGAAAGAAAAAATTCTAACAGCGCTGAAAACCAAATACTCCAATCTGGGGTTCAGCTCAAAGGTTCTGGACGGGATCGCCTCGAGTATCGAAAAATCCGTCACCGATGAATCGCAGATCGAAACCGCTGTCGGCGGGATCGAGTCTATTCTGAAAGTTTTTCAATCCGACTTTGACAGGGCACGCACCGAATATGGCACTCTGAAGGGTCAGTACGATGAGCTGAAGAAAAAAGCCGAGGCATCATCTGCCAACGAGGGCGGGCAGAATGAGAAAAACGAACTCGACAAAGAACCGGAATGGTTCACACGCTACAAGCAAGAACAGGAGGAGCGCTACGCAACCATCAAGAGCGAAAGCGAAGCTCTGAAAGCCGAAAAGGTTCGGGCCGAGCGTGAAGATTTATTCCGGTCTGCGGCAAAAGCGGCGAATGTCAGCGACAAGATGCTGAACGATCTTTTGGGGCTTGCAACTGCGATGAACAAGGAAGCACCCGATGCCTCGGAAATCAAAGACAGATTCTCGTCAATCCAGTCAAGATTCATCGCCGCCGGACTCGAGGGGAAAGAATCGGCATTTCCTCTCTCCACGTCGGAATCTCAGAGTAAAGAAGAGGCTAAGGCGTGGGCCGCAAATCTGCCGGACAAAAACTAAACACACAAAAAAACATGGCTATCGAATTCAAAAGGACCAAGTACAAGGGCGGGTTCCCTGTATTCTGGCGTGGCAACCGTGAAGCACTCCCCTGTGATTTCACACTCAAAGGCACATACCCGGAGGGGACACTCCTCAAAGAGGGTACTCCCATCAAGCTCGACTTCGCTAACATGGAGTGTAAAATCTGCAAAAGCGCACTCGTCGTTACGGGAGGGACCACATCCGCTCCTCGTGTCGTCAAAGGCTCCATGTTTCAGGTAGGCGACACCGTTAAAATCGGCGAATCCAACTCGACGATCAAAAGTATCGACACTACGAACGCTGATTACGATGTGCTGACGTTCGCAGCGGCCGTTACCGGAGCAACGCAAGGCGCAACGCTTCTGTCAGACGACGATCTGCCGGATGCGGTCATCGAGACGACGAAAGAATACACGACGAAGCACGGATTTCCAGTCGTGTCGGCCGCCTACGGTGCACGCATTCTCAAAGATGTAGCCTATCCCGTACCGGAGGCATGGCTGGAGGGATATTCACTCAAAAACAACCACGAAATCAAGTATATCAGGCAGTAAAAGCGAAAAACAATGAACGAAGCTACCTATTCTTCTATTTTCAACGAGCTCACCAAAGAGGTGCAGATTCGCATAGACACAGCTTCTGAGCTGCGTAAGCGCCTGTTCGATCAGACCGTTTACGACCAGTACCTCGATTGGGACACTCCTACAATCGGTTTCAATTTCGAGGAACTGATAGGTTCCTACAATCTGAGTGTCGCCGCCGCAACACTGGATTCTCACGGCAAAGAGCCTATTATGGGAACCGAAGGACTGGAGACTCTGAGGGAGAAGGTCCTGACGCACCAAATGTCCTACCCCATGCCCATCGAGGAATACAGAAAGGTACTCCAGATTCTGGATTCCCGCATGGTTTCGGACCAAGTTAAAAAGCGTCAACTCATCGACCTGATGTGGGGTAACGTGACAAAGGTCGTCAATTCCGTACAGGCGAAGCTCGACATCATTTTTCTCGGAGCCCTCTCCAACAAGGGTATTTTCACTTTCGACAAAAACAATAACCCCGAGGGTGGCGTGCGCGGGAGCATCGACTACAAAATGCCCGACGAGAATATCGCAACTGCGACGACGGAATGGAAAGACTCGAACAAAGACTCTGTCGACACGCTGGAAGATATTCAGGCCGTTCTCGACGCTGCTCAGGATAAAGTCGTATTCGACAAAATCCTGTTGTCACAAAGCCGGCTCTCTTTCATCCTGAGAAACAAGAAAATGAAGTCGGCCGTATTCGGGTCCGACAAGTCGTCCACGCCGTTGTTGCTCGCCAATCTGAACGAGTTCATGCGTTCGAACGGATTCCCGACATTCGAGGTTATCCGTCGCATGACTCGTATTCAGGATAACGGCAAGCTCGCGGAATACAAGCCGTGGAATGACAAGAATCTCGTTTTCGTGCCGGCAGGAAAACTGGGGGTTATCAAAAACGCCTATGCCGACAACGAACTGCGTGAGGAACCGGGAGTGACCTACTCAAATTACGGACGCATCCGCATTTCTCAGTGGGGCGTAGGTGAAACGCAGGGCTCGAACGGCGTAGAATTCACGAAAGCGCAATCTATTTCGCTTCCGGTGATCACGGAGATCAACGGAATTTACTCTCTGACCGTAGAATCGTGACGGTAAGTGACTACATAAGGCAGAAGTTTCAGCCTTTCGGAACTATTTCGGAGGCTGATCTTCTCGACATTCTTTCCGATGCCGGTATGGAGGCAAACGATGAACTGACGTCTGAAAACAGAAACGAAGTTTCTATCGCTATGACTCGTTTCATCCCGTCACTCTTTCTCCGCCCCCAATCGGTATCGGAAAACGGTTTCTCCGTCTCGTGGGATTTCGATGCACTGAAAGATTATTACCTGTTCATGTGCAAAAAGAATGGAATCGAGCCGGATGCCGGAGCTGCGGGGATAAGCACGATAACCGATATGTCTGACCTTTGGTAATGTATTACTCACCGCACATCCTGCAAATCAGAATAGACCCGGTTATACAGTATGACGAATCGGGCAATCCTTCCGTATCTGGCACGCCGGAATGGAAGACTATAGCGAGGTGCAGGTGCGATGACAAGACTACTAAAGAATTCATTTCGGAGAATGGCCACGTCTATCGCCCTAACTACCATGTGGTATACGAAGGCGAAAGAATCGAAGCCGGTGTTTACGCACGATGCCTCAATGACGACGGGTCAATCAGAGGCGAAGGACAGGTATATCAACCTTCCTCATGCAACTACTTGGGTTACTCGGAAGTATGGATGTGACCTATGACTTTTCGGATATCGACGGTATCATCAATGAATTTATCAACGAGATAATATCTCGGATGGTAGAATTCGGAGAGGAAGCTACGGCGACAGCCGTAAGTCGAGGCCGATACCAAAACATCACGGGTAATCTGAGAAGTTCCATCGGCTACATAGTCTCCTATAATGGTCGGGTGGTCCGTGAAGGCGGATTCAAGCAGGTGACCGGACGCGGAGAAAACATGCAGAAGGTGGACTTTACGACCAAACGAGGAAAGTCAGTTGTTTTCTGGGCAAAGGGCCGCTCAGGTGACGGTTCGGAAGGTAGCCAGACGGGAATGGACTTCGCGCGGGCCATAGCCGCCGAATACCCGGAAGGAATCACATTGGTCGTAGTTGCAGGAATGGACTATGCGAGCTTTGTCAACGCAAAAGGATTCGATGTGCTGGATAGTGCAGAAATACAGGTAAGGCAAATGATTGCAGCATGATAACGACGGGAGACATAAAAAGCATTTTGTCAGAAGACCTGAAGAAATACGGGTTCAAGACATATCTGCAAGACACATTCCCCGACGGCGAGATAACTGACGAAAGAATAATTATTCGCTGCGGAGAATTGTCGCCCGGAACTTATTGGGAAAGCTCATATGCTCATTTGAACATCTGCGTGCCCGATCTGTACGGTATGGCCAATACAAGGCGCTTGACCGAGATCGAGCGAATGTTCAAACGCATGAAGAAAACCTTTCGCTTTGACGGTTCCGTCTGCCGATACATGGAGGACGGGACGAGCCAAGAAAAGGATGAAGCCCTTAAGTGTCACTTTGTAAACGTAAGATTATTATTTGAAATGTTAAACGTAAACTATTAAAACTATGGCAACAACATTTTCTGCTGTCGACATTAAGCAGCTTTGGTATGCTGAGACTACGGCTGTTACCGCCGATCTGACCGGCGCCATTCTTGCGACCATCCTCAGAACAGCAAAGGAGGTCAAAAACGTTCATCAGGACACATGGTCAATCGAAGAAGCTGAGCCGTCCGTAACATCGTACAAAAATCAGATTACAGGCAGCAACTATCGTCAGACAAAAGAGATGGGCGATTTAGTCATGTCGTTCACGATCGGACAATATGACTATGCTACGAAAAAGGACCTGATGGGCGGTACGCTCATCGATACCGACAAAGGATGGAAGCGCGAAAGAGGTGTCGTAGACATCTACAAGTGCATGATCGCCCTGACCGAAGACAATCAGTACGTCGTATTCCCTAAAGCGACCTCTATCACCCGTGAGGCCAACACAGATGGAGCAATCGGCTTGGCCGTATCGGCAACGGCGTTGGAACCGGATAATTCTGACGTATCCTCGGAATATTGGTTCGATTCTTCGGTGGTTGTTGTAGCGTCATCACTCAGCAATCTGAGCAGCAAGTAATCATTCATTATGAACCAGAAAAAGGGTAAAGGAGTCAGGGATTCCCTTACCCTTTTATTTCATTAACGACCATGAAAAACGAAGCAGCAAAAATAGTTTCCGAATCTCTTATCGGAGCAAGTTATGTGACCATCACAATGGGCTCGAAAGCGTACACCCTTTATCCGCCGACTATCAAAAGATTGTGCCAAGCGATTCGGCACTTCGCGGCAATAGACATTCAGGGAGAAAGCATATTGGACGCTCTCGGGGAAATGCCGGACGCAACAGAACACATACTAAAAGGTCTTTCCTGTCTTTTGTGCGGGAACGAGAGTCTGGCAGAGGAATTATCGGAAGGTTCTTTCGTCGAGATGAAAATAGCTTTAAAGGAGGCGATCTGTCTGGTCGGAACCGACCCTTTCGAGTGTGCCGCTTTGGCGAGGAGCGTCGCCGAAGTGGCAGCAAAGATGAGGTAATCGGAAACGAAACGATGATGGGACAGATCGCTTCGTTTATGGAAAACCTTCGCTTGTCCTATACGGAAGTATTCGAGATTATCCCCTACCGAAACCTTCTAATCATGCAGAAAGATAAGCTCCATATAGTATACGGCGACAAAGTAAAAAGAATAAGCGGGAAGGAAATGGCCGCTCGCCGAAGCAAGAAAAACTCTAATTAAGATGGCTAAACTTAAATTTGAAACGACGGCTAATTTAAAGCCTATCGACGACCTTCTTACTCGTATCAAGGAGTTGGAGCAGCATATCGCCTCGCTCAAAAAAGAGATGCGCTCGATCAATGCCGCAGACCCTAAAATAGACCCTTTGCTCAAAGACCTGAAGGCATCTAAAGAGGAAATAAACAACCTGGTAGCGGAAATCAATCGGATCAAGCAGGCTCAGTTGGACAGACAACGCGAGCAGGAACAGGCTGCGACTCGGGAGAAAGAATCCATCACCTCGCTGCTGCGGGCCTATGAAGAATTACGTCAAAAGGTAGCCGATACCGCGAATAAAAGCACCTCGCCAAGTTCCGGAGCGAATAATGCCCCGTCGATCAAAGAGGAAACGCAGGCTTACGATGAGCTTCTCACAAAAATAAGAACCCTATTGGGCAGCCGGGAGGAAACCATTGCCTCAATGCTCAGAGAAGAGAATGCGATTCGTTTGATTAAGAAAGAGCTAAAAGGCTTGCAAAAGCTCGAATCCGACGGCATAAATCTTACGGAAGCCCAAAGACAGCGGAGAATCCAACTGACAAGCTCTCTCGAAGAACACAAGCAATCGGTTTCACAGCTCAAGCAAATACTCGCGAACGAAATAAAATCCGAGCAGGCCGTTCGTGGCTCGATGAATGAGATGTCGCAGTCTTTGGGAACAATGCGCATGTTTTACAGGACCCTGAACGAGGAAGAGCGCAATACTCAATTCGGCCAAGAGATTTTGAAACGCATCCAACTGGTCGATACGAAAATAAAAGAGCTGGACGCATCGATCGGCAATCATCAGCGCAATGTAGGCAATTATGCCTCGCATTGGGACGGACTCGGGTTTTCAATCCAACAAGTAGCACGGGAACTCCCCTCTATTTCTTATGGCCTGAATACTTTTTTTGTAGCTATATCCAATAACCTGCCTATTTTGTTTGACGACATCCAGCGGGCGATAGCGAAATATAAAGCCGCTGTCGCTGAAGGGAAAGCGGCTACCCCTGTATGGAAACAAATAATCAAGTCCATTATATCATGGCAAACGGCATTGGTAGGCGGAATTACCCTGCTCACTCTTTACGGGAATGAAATCGCCGCTTGGGTGGCCGGATTATTCAAGGGTAAGGATGCCATCGATGCGAATGCAGCTTCCATCGAAGTGCTCAACACTCGAATCGAAGCCAATAGAAACGCACTTGATAGTGCCAATAGGGAGTTCGGGTCCCAAATGGGGAACATATCCCGTTTGCGATCCGAATGGTCCAAACTTGGCAATGATATGAATGCCAAGCTAAAATTCGTGAATGACAATAAATCCGGATTCTCTCAACTGGGAGTGTCGGTCAATAGCGTTGCAGATGCTGAAAAAGTATTGATCGGGAATACGGATGCGGTCGTTGCCTCATTAAAGGCCCGAGCTCAAGCGACAGCCTATCAAAACACATTAACCGAGCTCTACGCCAAACAACTGGAGGCCGAGCAAAGACAAGAGGCATACGAAGCTCAAGCAAAAGGACGCAGATATGTGCCCGGGGTACAAGAAGACGCGAGGAAACGAGCTATCTGGACAGCGGCCAGTCTGCCCGGCTACATGTCGGCAAAGGAAGAATATAGTGTAGAACGTCTGACAGAGGGATTCTTAAATGAGGAGACCCAAAAATACGAACGTGCAGCCGAAAAGGAGCGATTAATCAAAGAAGGTTATGCCAAGCAAATACAAGAGATAGATAAGGCCCTGACTAAATCCCTGAATCAATCGACTCAGGCATTAATTGAGGCCGGTCTTACACCATCCGACGACAATGCAACGGGCCAAACTACTCAAGACAAAATCCTTTCCGCTCGGGAAGCCCTTGCAGAAGCCTTACGGGCGAATGAGTCAGAACTTCAGAAATCGCTTCTTGGGATTATGGCCGAAGGGCAGGAAAAGGAGCTCGCACAACTGGATAACGCGACCCGGGAAAAACTCCACAAGATCGAAGAGGCTCGCCAAAAGACCATCGCCGCTTATGCCACCAAAGGACAAGAGCCAAATCCCGACGAATTGGCCAAGCTGGATGAGACGAAAGCGAACGAGGAAAAAGCTGCGGAATTAGCAAGGGCCGCCATCGTCGCAAAATATGCCCGGCAGGAAGAAGAGCTTTGGCGAAACGTGACCGATGTTTTTTTGACAGACGAAGAACGCAAGCGGCAAGGTATTCAAAAGACGTTCGACGAATACCGCAGGCAGGCGGAATCGCTGCTTAAGGGTGGCTCTATTGGAGAAAGCGACTATAATGCCCTCGTGGGCGAAATAGGAAGGGCCGAGACCAAATCCATGCTTCAGGATGTATTGCGAGAGTATGAGACTTTCGAACAGCAAAAAGCCCGCATTGCCGAAGAATACAACGATAAGATCGCCCAACTGGAAGAACAGAATGCAAACGGCCAGTACAACGAGAATATCGAAGAGATCAAAAGACAAAGGGATTTGGAGATCGCGCAGCTTCAGATTTCCGAGTCCGATTTCTTTCAGGTGATCTCCGGCAATCTGGAAGAGTACGGGCTGGCCACAATCCGCGATGCCATTGCCCAAGCGAAGGAATATCTCGACAATTTCATAGCCGATGCGAAAAGCAAGAACGGAGGAAAACTGACGAACGAACAGCTTCAGTTTGTCACACAAATGCGGCAAAACATAGATCAGGCGACTCAAGCGGTTTATAATCGCTTGCCGGAGGGGTTGGCTAAGGCCGCAAGCGGGATGAAGAAAGTAGCCGACTCGGCTAAGGAACTCGACGAATCGCTCGGAAACGTACTCGATACCGTGAGCAACATGATTCAGGGCTTCTCGGATATAGAATCGGGTATTTCCGGCTTGAAAGAGGCATCCGCGAATTTCAAGCAGATGAAACAAGATGCCAAGGATCAAGGAAAGTCTTTAGGGTTCGGCGATATACTCGGAACCGTAGGAGCATACGCGGGAGCAATCGGGTCAATCGTTAGCGGTGTGACTGGTATATTCAGTTCAATAGGGAACCTATTTGACGACCAAGCCAAATATGCGGCGATAAATGCGGAGTACGCAAGGAGGCAGGAGGCATACTGGGAATCCATAAACTTCCAAGTAGAAAGATACACCAAGTTACTTGAAGAAGCAGCCGGCGAAGATTATTTTACGACGGCAGCGGAGCAAATGGATATTCTAAATGAATCGCTTGCTAAAGCACGGAAAAACTTAATTAACGACATTCCTCAAGGTGAAGTTGATTCTGTTACATTGGGATTATTCAATTTGCTTCGCAACGGGAAACAATACGATTTTATAGCCAATTCTGAAGCTCAAGAAATATACGATTTCATCCAGCAAAACGGAGGTTATTCTCGTGACGAAGGTTTATCCATAGAAGCTGCTTATGCGCTTAAAGAAAGCGCAGATATATGGTCGAAAATGCCGGACTGGATGCAAGAGTCCGTTGAAAAAATGATTGAAATCAACGAGCAAACCGAAGAGCTTAAGGAAGCTTTGAACGAGAACCTGTTTCAAACGACATCGAAAGACTTGGAAGATGCTATTATCGAAGGTCTAAAAAATGGGAAAAAAGGAGTCGATGAGTTTGGAAGCGAATTTGAAGAAGTTATGCGGAATGCTCTTTTGCAATCATTTGCTATCAACGAATTGAGGCCCATGATTAAGAAGTTTTATGAGAAATATACTCAATTAGCCGATAGCGATGAAAACGGGAAGCTCGATTTAACCAAAGACGAAATAGATACTTTACGAAAAGAATGGAACGATATTATAACTGGAGCAACAGAAGGGTGGGAAAACTTCAAACAGATTGCCGGATATACCGAATCGTCTGACGCTTCGACCCAATCCGCTACTTCCCGGGGGTATCAAACGATGTCCCAAGATACTGGAAATGAGCTTAACGGTCGATTTTCGGACTTGCAGATGAAAGGACAGCAGATTATTGATATCAATACAGGTATCCGCGACATCGCATCCGAAATACGGCAACTTCAGGTAGAATCCCTCTTAGAACTCCGAGGAATAAATGAAAATACCGGAAATACGGTAAAAATACTGAAAATGCATACTTCTATGCTCTCAAAAATTAGTGACAACACAAGTAGGATTTGATTATGACTGAAATGCTCATCAACAAGCAGGACGCTTCGACTTTCGGCGTCCGTATGGGGGATGGTTTCTTGGACGCTATATGTTCCCCCCTCCCTTTAAAAGAATTCGTTGAAAATTCCAGCCGCCTTGAGGACGGGAAAAGGGTACTGTACAACTCACCCAAGATCGACGAGCGGGACGTTACCCTCACGTTCAACATTCACGGCGATACTGAGGAAGAATTTACCGCTAACAAGGCGACATTCGAGCAAATATTGTACTCAGGAAAAGTAGAGATTCATCTGCCGGTTACTGGGAAAACCTATCGGCTTACCTATCTCCGTTCCCAATCGTATGCGCAAAATATAGCTCGTACTTCCTGCTCTGTATCGGTGAAATTTAACGAGCCGAATCCGAACAATAGGGATGAATAATTAATAATAGACTACGTAAATCAAGAATAGTGTAAATTTTATTTAAATTCGCATCATCTCACCCATAGACAAAATCAACACATAATAAAATGAAAAAATCAATCATTTTTTTAATGGGTCTAATATCCATTTCCTCGCTTTCTGCCCAAAGGATAGTAACCGACGAGATTGACAAATTTAGTGGAGACAGAATTATCGAGACGAGTACCCTTGAAACGGGTCGACCGATGGAAGCACATTACAAACTAAGGCAAGTCAATGATTCCCTATTTCTGTGTATACGAATTAAGAACATCAAAAAAGTAGATATCAAGGAAAATATTGTTCCTTTGATGTTGCTTATGAGAAGTGGAGATAAAATTAATTTAACCGGAGAAATTGAAAATATGTTCTCCAAAGAGCGTAATCATTCTATCCACTGGGGGGCTGGCATTTCATCCGGGGGAGCGAAGAAAGTGACAGATGTATTGATCAGCGCATACATACCTAAAGATATATTAATGGCCTTATGTAATGACGATGTGACAGATATAAGAATATCAATAGGAAATACCAATATCGATAAATCGTTTGAATATATGTATTCTTATAAAAGGTTACGAAAAATGTTCGATTTAATGCGGGACCAAAAGTAACGGAGATTTCGTGTCTACTATATCTTTTTGAATGAGCTACGGTCAATAACAAGTCAATGCCATGTCGAACGAAGGAATTATAGCCATATCGGTTCTTGTTGTATTCATTATCTGCATCGTCGCAAAAGTCATATCAAATATGAACGGGGATAATAATACAATAGATACCTCGCCTACCTATAAACCTATTCGGGAATTATCGGATGACGAGCTGAAGAATCTGTTGTCGGAAGTGGAAAACGACCTCGAGACGGTTAAAATTGAATATCAAGGAGCCTTAGCCAACCCCTACGTGCTTTATATAACGAGAAATCTGATAAAGCAACGATTAGATGATACCGTCGAAAGACGACAATACATTCTTGATGAAATAAATAAGAGGCAGAAAGAGGCAGCTACAAAGGCTTAGCACTCGACAAACGATAGATAGGAAGTTACCAATAAAGGCTCGCTTATGCGAGCCTTTATTGATACCGGCAATCACAGCATCGCGGCTGTTTTTCGTATCTGTTGTAGCACTGCCGAAAGGCCGGAATCACGGCGGGCGGTCTGCATGTTGTAACGAGTTTGCATGTTTAACCAAAAGATAGCCTCAATATCGAGCGCAGCTTCAATCTTTAAGGCTGTTTCTGCCGTTACGGAACGCTTCCCGTTTGCAATCTCATTCAACGCAGTATAAGGCATACCGATCATTTCCGCAAATTTACGTTGCGAAATATTGCGAGCTTCCAGTTCCTCTTTCAGCGCTTCGCCCGGATGAGTGGGTAAATATGGAATCAAATCATTCATGCCATATACCCTCTTATTAACCGTTGCCATAGCCAATCTTATTTATAATGATTACTAATATCCAATATCAAACAAACTGTTATTATCTCTTGTTCGGCAACATGGCGCACTCGAAATTCAAGCCTGTATTTAGAATTAATCCTAACCGATGAAATACCAGCCTTGTCACCCACTAATACTTCATAGTTCAAAGAATGATGTTGGTACAATGATTCAATACTCGAAGCCGCCACAAGTTTATCTACACAACGTTTGTATGCTCTCACTACTTCCGGCTGAAATCGGTGCTTTTTATCGCTTGTTCGCCCCAGTTCGAACAACTCCCGTAAATACTCCTTGTCGAATTCTATAAACATCGTTGCCTTATTGTTTACGATGCAAATATAATGCTTTTCTAATATAATTCACAAAAAAAGTGAACATTCGTCATATCCCAAACTGTTTCCCCCGCTATCTTTCAAAATTAATTTATCTACCCTCTTTTTATCATCAAATTAAAAACATAAAAATCAACAACTTGCAAAGCCGTTTGTACAATGTGCAGAGTATTTCAACCTTTGAGATAGTCATACCATTTACGCCTAAGAGGAATGATTATCTACAATAGAAACGGAGACGAGCTGATCGATGTGCCAATTACCTCGTCTGCCGTCCGCAAACGAGTATTGATGGGCGACAACTACGTCTCCCTGCCCTTTTCCCATGACACCTATATAGACTTTGCTCCGGGGTCCTATATCATCTATAACGGTCTCAAGTTCGAGATCATCGACGTCGACAAGAATCGCCCTACTCGAAATGCCACTACCGGCGGCTGGGACTACACACTCCAGTTCGACGATCAGGAGCGCCACATGACGCGCGCCATTGTATTTTGGCTATCGCAAAAGCCTCGGGAGGCGGTTTTCCATGACACGACCGATTTGCAGTCTTTCGGAAATCTGATCGTGGAAAACATGAATGCCTTTGTGCCTGCTAAAAACTGGAAGATGCGCGATCTTTCCGACGAATTGAAAGAAGGTACGAAGCTCGTTTCATTCAACGGCGACACATGCTGGAACGCCGTCAACACAATCGCCGAGACTTTCGGTGTCGAGTGGTGGACAGAACAAAGCGAAGGTTATATCTACCTGTGCTTCGGGAAGCTGGAGATCGGAACCGAGGAAGATTTCGTAGAGGGAGACGTTATCACGTCTATCCCATCGCGGAGAGGTGACGACAGCAACTACGGCACGCGCTTCTACGTGTTCGGATCGACGCGCAACCTGACGGAGGACTACGGTCAGGCCGATCAGGGCGGAACGACCAATCATGTCTCGGAAATTCGGCTCAGGCTGCCGGGTGGGCAGGAGTATATCGATGCGCGGCCCGATATGGCATGGAACGACGTGGTCGAAAAGTTCGTCGTATTCGAGGACATTTACCCTAAAAATACGGATACTGTCACCTCAGTCGAGAAAGTGAAGCGACAGACTGATAGCGGAACCGAATATGAAGCTCGGGTAATCTACGCGAAAGACACGCCTTTCCTTCCGACCGATCTAATCCCGGGCGAGACCCTGCAAGCCGTCATTACGAGCGGTGCTCTTTCGGGCCGGACGTTCGACATACAACTCGGCGCTGCGTTCGACGATCCCGACACATGGAATCCGGAAACAAATCCTTTCGACCGCAAGTTCGAGATCGTGGCAGACGTGGAGACGACCGGTGAGCAGGAGATCATCATTCCCAACGACAATCTGGACATCGAGCCCGGCAATACCTTCGTATTGACCGGTATTAAGTTACCCGGAGCGAGAATCGGGGAGGCCGAGCAGGAATTGTTGGAAGCAGGAACGACGTGGGCCCAGAAAAACAGCAAGGACACGAGCGTATACGATTGCCCTACCAATCCCGTATACTGTCAACTGAACGATAAGAGCTACGAACTCGGACAGAAGGTGCGCCTCGTAAACGAAGCTCAATTCGGGAGCAGCGGCCGTAGCTCCCGTATTCAAGGCTACGAAAAGTCGCTCGACAACGAGTATCAGGCAACCTACACGGTTGGCGACAATACCGCCTATTCCCGCTTGGGCGAGATTGAGAAGGATATTCAAGAGGCAGCCTATGCGGAACGGATCGGAGTGACCAATGGCGTCGGAATCTACCTGATTCGCGCAAAATATGACCAGACGCAGCCAACAGACTACAATGCGTACTCGGCAGCGGCCGCCGACGAGAAGTTCTTGAGCAGAAAAAAGAACGATACGGCCGAAGGGATAATCACCTTCGCAAAAGGCATATTGGCAAACACCCTCTCGAGCGAGAAATTCGTATCGGGCAATGAAGGTAAGGGTCACAGCACATGGATCGACGATGACGGAGTATCGCATACGGAGGTCGATCAGGTGAAGGCCCGAAAAACCGTTGTTTCGAAGCAAATAGAAGCCGAAGAAGGCAATGTCACCGAACTGACCAGCACAAATATCGAAGCGACCGTATTGACTGTACTGGACAAGATCATAGCGAAAGATCAAACGCTTTCGGGGAAAATATCGTCGGCTAAGTTTCTGTCGGGACTGCTCGGATACGGGTGGATGATCGACACGCAGGGCAACGGCGAGCTGCATTCGCTATCGATTCGGTCCTTTCTCGAAGTCCCCGAGCTCCGGTATAATCAGGTGCAGGTAGTAGGCGACGAGCTATGGGTAACGGCCGGTGGTGTCATATCCGATGTACAGGCAGCCGACTCGGGCCGCTATACTATCACGCTCAAGCTGGAGGAAGGGCAAATCAACCCCTTTGCTGCGGACGATATTCTGAGAGGCATATACCACGTTTCCACCGGCTTCTCGACAATCCAGATGCGGGTAGACAGCGTGGCGGAAGACGGAACGATGACCGTCACGCCTCGGACGCCCGATCTCGTACCGCAAAAATTCATGAACATAGCCAAGACGGGCAACTTCACGAATACGGCCCGCCAACGAAGCATCCTGATTTCATCCAAGCAGGGCCGCATTCAGTTCATGGCCGACGTGAACGATTGGGAAATCGCTCCGTCGATGGTCCGAATGATTCTGGGCGACACGTCGGGATTCGTACATCCGTCTTTCGGCGATACGTCGGGCTACAATGCTTTTCTGGAGAACATTCTGATGACCGGCCGAATTTTCCAGAAGTCGGCCGACGGCACGACCACCAAGCCCGTCGCCGTGAACAAGGGCGAATGGGAAACCGGAACATACTACTATTACGATGAAGTAACCCATAAAGGCTCGCTGTGGTTATGCACCGCAGATTCCACGTCAGAAGAACCTGCTGCGTCCTCCATAGACTGGGTAGAGGAAGTGGCATCGGGCGCTGGATCTGCGGGGCCCGCAGGGCCGGCACTTCGTAGCCGGGGCGTATGGTCGGCCTCGGAAACCTATATAAACGGAGGCGAGTTCAGGGATTGGGTATTGTACGGGGAACACAACTACCGCTATGTAGTCAAAGAAGGCGTAGCTGCGGTTCCTGCCGGCACGCTGCCCACAGATACGGCATACTGGACGCCGTTCAACGAAATGGAGCCGGTGGCGACGAGGGTTCTGTTGGCCGACGACGCATGGATCGACATACTGAGCACGAACGGAATCCGTATCGGAAATAACGGATGGGAGCTGACCGACGGGGAGATTCGGCACAAAACAAGCGGGCTGAAGCTGACCAAAGACGGAAAACTGGTTGCTCCTAACGGCTTGAGCCTCGTCGTAGGGGAAGAGAACATAGACGATTACACCCAGCAAAAAATCGATTCCGTCGAGATAGGCAGCGACAACCTGATGGACGGGACGCAGCAACCTGATCCGACGGATAAAACTCTATGGAATAAGTCGGCAGGAGCTGGGGTATGGGGAGAGGTGGGCGAATTTCGTGCGGTAAAAGTAGTATCGCAGTGGGGCCGGCTGTGGCAGTCCATCGCCGAAGGATTCATTGGAGGACAGCAATACCGGTTCTCGTGCTGGGTCAAGCGCGACGCGTCTCTGGAAACCACTGAGACCAAAGCACAGTTTAGTGTCGGAAGAAACGCCGTGACTATCATATCCGCGACGCTCGACGGCGTAAGGCTCGGCATGGGCGGATCGACAGGAGTGTTCAGCGGAAAGACGATTACTGGAATTGCTATTTCGGCAGATACTTTTCAACGTCTCGAATGTATATTCGAAACAAGCGAGACAGTGCCCGGTGATAGTTTTCGACTCGAATTCTACACGTCGAATTATCAAACGAATGCCCCTTGCGGAGTCGTTTATGGCTATTATTTGGTTAAAGGCAATAAAGCGACGGACGATTGGCGACCGTCGCTGAACGACACTAAAAAGGCCATAGCTGCGGCTCAGGCCGCCGCCGATCAGGCTAAAGAGGACGCTGCGGCCAGCGCTCAAAAGCTCGAGGATTGGTCGTCCGACGAATTGATCTCTCCCCCCGAAAAGCCGGGCCTTGTGCAACAGAAGGCCGACATCGAATCCGAGTACGGCGAGATCGGCTCGCAAGCCGACCGCTATGGGCTTAAAAGTTCGACCTATTGGACCGCTTATAATAGCGCGTACACGCTGGCTGTACAAGCGCTGACGAAGTACACAGCCTCGACTCCCGAAAGCATTCCGGTCGAGTCCGACTACAATTACATTGCGGCATACTATCCCAAGCGGCAAGTTATGCTCGATCAGATTGCGGCTGCGGCGCAGTCTTACACAGATAGGACGATAAACGACTCGATCCCCGCGACGCGAAATCTGGCCCTGAAAACCGAGGGACAACTCGATTTCGATGCGTCATCTTGGGCGGGGCTATATCTCGACTTGGCCGAACAACCCGTAATCGGACAACAATATGTGCTTTCTTGGGATGACATACAATTTACGGAAACAAGCCATCCCAGTATCCGACTTTGGATAAATAGCTTTACGGGAGCCGTCAACCTGAAGGAGGTTACACAAACAGGCTCGGGATCGGTCGTCGTGACTATACCCGATACTTTGCTGACAGACCAGACCTACCGAATCCTTTTCGGGGGCAGTGACGGTGCAATGACCGGCTATGTTAAAAATCCTATGTGGTCCAAAGGTAACAAGGTCATGCCTTGGACGCCGGCCATAGAGGATGCTCCGAACGAGATCCGCGAGGAGGCAAAGGCTACGGGCATTTATCTCTCTGAGAAGAAAATCGACGTAGTGGCCGACCGCTTTCGCATCACATCGACGGCAGGTCGTGAAATCATGCGGGCCGATGCCGACGGTAACCGCGTGAGCATGGAGAATCTCGACGTACAGGCGGGAGCGACAATCGGACCGGTAGAGGTAACCGAGACGGGATTGGCCGTAAAGGCCGAAGGCGAGGACTTGCAGACTGTAATAAGCAATCAGGAGTTCGGCAGTCTGTCCGACGCTTTGGGCACCGGGAAAACGTCCATTGTCGCCCTTACCGCTCCATCTGTATCTCAACCTGGCGGGCAGTTCGACATGGGAACTTTCAGCGCGCCGGATGCGACTGTGCGGATTCTATCCGTATCAGGCCGGGTTATCATGATGAACGGCCTAAATTCGGTGAGAATTTACCTGACCAAACAAGTAGGTTCCCAATGGACCGATTTGGGCATCGAGCTATTTTCTATGGCTTCTAACTCCCATTATGATGAAAATTTCACTAAATCAGTTGTCATATCATCCATCGGTAACTATAAAATTGCCTGCACTGCCGTATGCGGCGGCGTGATAACGATCTCAAATATGAGCGGGACCTTGCAGGAGCAGGTAAAAAGGATGGAGGTCAGACCCTCTACGATATTCGGGATGCTCAATTCGACACAATACTTTCTTTTAGGGCGAGAGAAACCGTCGGCTTCGGGTTCCGAGATTTTCCGTGCTAAAATTCAGAACGAGGACGGAGGATTGGAAGTCACTTCAACCGGCGTAAACATCGATGGAGAAACATATATAGACGGACAGACAACTATCAATGGCAACGCATCGGTCGTGGGTAAATTTTCCGCCACAGGTGAAATTAACGCTACGGGAAATATCCAGTCCGATACGGACATCGAAGCGGTACGCGATATTTTAATAGGCCGCTATCTGAAAGGATTGGCTATTCCATCCGAAAAAATACCGAGTTCCTTGACATCCGGCTCAAACTACCAGATTGCCGACTCGGCTACCTGTATCGACGCGATGAATACGAATGCGATCAGCATTACGCTTCCAAAGAACCCGAAAACAGGACAGATCATCTTAATACGGCAATATTCGGCAGGATACACGCTCAAGGGGGGAGGCAAACAGATACATCGGGCAGGATCAACGGTCTCCGAATTCTGGAACGATGCCTACGGGTCTCTCATGTGGATACGCTTCGACGGAAGCTACTGGGCGCTCAATTATATGCCATCACTTTAAACTCATACATATGAAAACGAAAACCAAATCCATCATTAACGTATCGCTCACCTTGCTGGGCGTTATCGGGCTGATTTTCCTACCCAAGCTGACGCTTCCCATACTGCTGGGCGTTGCAGGAACAATCGCATATCAGAAATTCGTCAAATAATCAAATCGAAATGTCATGAACAATCATCAACTGAACAATCTGTCCGTGTATTACTCGGGCGACAATGGAACGTACCACCTTGCCGGCCGGTACGACATCGGCAGCAATGGTAAAATCACTCGGATCGACGTATCGGCCTACGTGAAACAAGGAGAGGCAAGCATCGAAGTCGGCAAGCTACTCTCGGACGACAACGGCGCAAACTACATATTTACGCCGGATGCGAAAAGCGAAGGACTGACCGATGCGGTTTTCGCAGCTCTGCAAGCTGCGGAAGCAGAAATAGCAGGGAAGGTCGAACAAGTCATGCTGCTACTCAAAGACCATCTGTCATACACTCAGAGTGAATAGTCACGCAGACTCTCACTGCGGGAAACCAGTTCATACCAAAATTGAAAGACAAATGATGAATTGAACGTCATGGAAAAGATCAGCGAGATACTGACCATCGTCAACACCGCCTTGTTGCCGATCCTCGGATTTTTCCTGTTCTACAATTCCCGCCGCCGGGAGGCTCGGGCAAAGGCCGAGCGTGAGGAGATACACAACGTGTCCTCCATATCCGACGAATGGCAGGAACTGTACAAGAAGGCTGAGGAAAAATTGGCGGCCAAAGATGCCAAAATCGACCAGCTTTACGCGGAGAAAGAGTCCGACCGTCAGCGAATCCGTGAGTTGTCTGAGCAAAACAACGCTTTGAAGATGGAGCATCAGGCGGCCAAGTTCAAAGAGTGTACGGTCAGAGGCTGCGAGAAACGACAGCCGCCCAGTGGTTACTAAAATCGATCACACGATGAAATACTTTACCGTTTCCGAACTGACCGCCTCCGACGTTGCGAGGCAAAAAAACATCGATAACACCCCGCCTCCGGGCGTTCGGGTTAAGTTGTCTAACCTGATACACGGACTGCTCGATCCGATCCGAGAGAAATGGGGCGGCCCGATTACCGTCAACAGCGGTTACCGGTGTCCGCTGCTGAATAAGGCCGTCGGCGGAGTGCCCACAAGCCAACACATGCGCGGCGAGGCCGCCGACATTACGGTCGGCAGCCCGGAGAATAACCGACGACTGTTCGATATGATCGCTGACGGCGGTTTCGACTTCGACCAACTGATCGACGAAAGCGGCTATCGATGGGTGCATGTGTCGTACTCACCGGGCAATAACCGACGACAAGTCCTGCATCTGAAATGAAAACCGCCGTACTCGTTTTACTCGCGGCGCTGGCATTGGCCGGCTCTTATTTGCTCGGACGCCGGAGCGTGAAGCCGGAGATCGTCGAGATTCACCGGACGGACACGGTGGTCGTGCGCGACACGGTCCGGGAAACGGTTCTCGTTCCCGAAGTCCGATACTTGACCCGTGTCGATACGGTGCTGCTGAAGGTCCCGGGCGATGCGGTCAAGGTTCCTGTGTTGGTCCCGATTTCCCGGAAAGTATACGAAGGCGAGGATTACCGAGCCGTCGTGTCCGGGTTCCGCGCGTCGCTCGATACACTCGACATTTTCCGAAGAACGCAGACCGTGACGAATACGGTCGTCCAGCGGGTCGAGGTTCCCGGCAAGCCCAAGCGCTGGGGAATCGGCGTGAGCGCCGGGTATGCCCTCACGCCGCAGGGTATGAAACCGTACATCGGGTTGGGTGTGCAATACGATTTGATATCTTGGTAAATATAAATTTTGCGGATTTTCGTTAAATTTACATCGTAAAAGCAATAGTTTTTTACAGTTGTTGACGTATAGTTGACGAATTTTTGAAACATTGAAATTGTATATTGCTGTTGTATAGTAATTTTCATTGTTTTTACTATAAACTTCCCAAGCTGAGGGTCGCGGGTCCGAGTCCCGTTTTCCGCTCTTAAAGCCTTGATAAATAGGTCGTAAAAGATGGAAAAATCCTTATGTATCGAGGATATGTAAGGATTTTTTATTTGGGGGCCGCTGAAAGAAAAAGCCAATGGAAAGCAATTTCGCGCGATCTCGTTCGTGACCGCTCGGCCTCGGGTTTCCTTCTCTGCTTCGGCGGTAGTTGAATGAACGAAAGAAGAGGCGCCGGACAATCGTCCGGCGCCTCTTCCTTACGTATCGACGGGTAATACTTCTAATCTACGATCGGAAAGTCGATGGTTTCGCTCTCCTCGTTCCAGTCGTCGTAGTCGAAATCTCCCGGATTGCCGTCCACCAATATCTTGCCCACGTTGATGTTCAGCGTCAGCCGTGTATTGGGTGACAGAGTCGCGTTCAGATTTTCGCTCAGTTTATACTCCGTACCGTCCTGCAGAGTGATGATCAGCTCCAGCGGCGGATTAGCGGCCGAGGGAAACAGCATCACCGTGATGTTGCCGTACGAAAGTCCGTCTTCCGAACGCGATAGCTCGAACTGCACGGTTTTGGTCATGTTTTCCGCCGTGCCGGTATAAAAGTTTATTTTTTCGGCGATATTGCCGATATTGACTTTCACGCTGGCGATTTCGGGAATGAATGCACTGCCATCGGACTGTTTGATGACCATTTTCAGTCCCGAACTTACGCGCGAAAGTGAGGTTTGCAGGGCATCCGTGCCGATATGAGCCGATTTGACGGCATGTACCAGATCGTATACGGGGGAATAGAGCCCATTGCCTATGCTTCGCAGGCTGAAATAGAGCTTGGAGAGATCGGCGCCCTCGAGCAGCCCCGGCGAGACGATCTGCGGCGAGTTGTGGATCGGTTCGTCGTATTTCGGCGTGCCCCAGTACACCATATTGTAATTCCCGACCGGCAGATGCAGCTCGCGGTTGTATTGGCCGGATATATCTCCGTTCAGGATAGTATAATATCCGTAGAACGGGGTCAGTTTCCCGTTGAAGTAATTTCCGTAATAGACGGACGATTCATCGTTGCAGGGGTATATTTCCAGAATACCGGTGAAGGGATGCACGCTGAGAGGTTCGGCCATGCGTACGCTGATATCGGGAGTAATTAGTGCAGGCGTAGGCTGCTCGTCGCTTTTACGGTCGTCGTTGGAACACGATGACGCAAGGAAAATCAGGCTCAGGGCCATAAAAATCAATTTTTTCATAACAATCGTAATTATATAGGTTCTTTGATGCAATTTTCATTCCAGTTATCCGCGAGTCGGAAAGTAGCGGCGAGACGAACGGATAACATGCGGGCATTGACAAAAATGCCCGAGCCCGGTAACGGGCGAACAAATTGCTTCGATAGCGGGCGGAAGACGTGCATGCCGGGACGGAATCCCGTGCGGACAAAAGATTGCAGACAAGACGGCCTGACGGTTCGGAACTTTTCGGTTTCAGGTAGATTCTGGACGGTCTTATGTTTGAAGTCCGCCTCCCCTATCCGTCTTGTCTGCTGCCGGAAATAAGCCGGAGCGGCTCCGTCAGTCTATTTCCGCATCGTCGGCCGGGCGATAGACGGCACGGATACGCAGTACGGTGGTCCGCAGCGCTTTGCCGTAAGGACTGGCCGGTCCCAGGTCCGGGTCGTAATACTGGTCGGTACCGCTGGGTTTGTGGACAATCCTTCCGTCGACCTGGTGGGCCATGGTGGCGCGGGCGTACGAAGTGGCTTCCATGATGGAAATATCTCCGAGCTGAAAGGGTCTTTGCGCCGGATTGCATGACCAGTAGAACGAATTTTGGAACTCCGGCGTGGAAGCGTAATAGGTCGTCAGCGTATTTTCCAGCTCTCGGATGGTCGGCAGGTACCATCGCATGTTGTCGTAGGAAATCATCCCGTCCCCGTCGGTTTTGTTCTTGCGGTAACAATACTCTGCCGCCGTGGAGGGTTTGACGTCCAACACCATCGCCTGCAACGGTTGCGTCGGGGAACCGTCGCCGAGAAAACCGTCGTTTTGGCCGTAAATGCCCTGTTCCATCAGGATGGCTATGGTGTTTTTTCTGCCGTTGAAGAAACCTTCTATCGCATCCCGTCGCGGTAAGAATCCGCCAAGTCCGGTATTGATATTTCCCATGTCGGACGGTCCCCATGACAATCCGTCGTACACCTGATCCGTCGTCCACGAGGAGAGAGGATCATAGTAGTCCAGATACTCTTCATAGGCTTCCGCATAGATATAATATTGGTGTATGCCGGCATTCTCCACGCTGACTTTCAGCAAGCCGTGCTGTTCGAGCGTGACGGTGTGCGGTTCGCCGACCGGCTGCCCGTTCTCCTTGTAGGTCAGCACGAGGTCTGCTTTGCGGCTTTTCGTGCTGATATTCTCATCCGCATAGATATAGATTCGGTCGCGGTCGAGCACATCGTCGTATCTCGTATTGTCTGCCAGTTGGTCGGGATCGGTCAGCAGGTCTGTGGTGAAGAACCTGCGCTTGCCCGTTCCGGCGGCGTATGCCTGTCCCGGATGGCTGATCTGGTAGTCTTCCGCATTGCCGCTCGCCATGACGGAAGCCGGGACCCGCTCGATACGTACCCAGTCGTTCTTTTCCGGGTCTTTTACCTCTATGTCCATCGACGGATTGCGCTCCGTATCGTACAGGTAGATGTCCATCGGCGTAATGTTGAAATGAGCGTCCAGATTCTTGTGCCGCAAGAGGGAGATATAGTAAGGGTTGGTCGTCTCTACGTTGATACGGGCGTCGAAGGTTACGCTGTTGCCGGAATGATCGTCCGTGCGGGTGATGCCCGAGATCGTCACTCGGTTGCGGTACTGGTGGTTACGCCTGACATTGAAGTCGCTCACCGGGTCGCTGCCCAGATAGATCGTACAGGTGGCGGTGTAAGTCAGGTCGTCGGCATCGGTGTAGATACCCCCGATAACCAGACGTGTTGCGGGGATCGTATCGCCGTCCTTTCTGACGGCCAGCAGCGGCTTGTAGCATTGGTAGGCGTCGGAGGCTATGCTGTCGGGATAGGGATACGCCCCTTCGTATCCCGGTTTGCGCAGGTTCTCGAAAACATAGAACGAAAGGGTCGCCTCGCCGCTCTGGTTGTAGATAATGCCGCTGGTCGGGTCCATGACGCCTTCTCTCTCGGTGACTTTCTCGGCGATTCCGTCGCCGTCCCGGTCGAGGCTACTCTCGCTATCCGGGGCGATGAGAGGGACGGAGGTGGCCATGTTGCTCACCTTGTAGTCGGTGAGGTTCAGCGAGGGTAGCTTGCCGATTTCGCCACTGCTCGACGACACCTTGAAGGAGAAGTCGATGCGGGCCATCAGCGCTTTCATCTCGATGACCACCTCGCCTTTCGCCTGCGTCAGATCGACCGTCGTGCTCGACTTGCCCACCATAGGCATGCCCGAGGCAGGCAGTTCCATGAGCGTTTCGTATGAGATCGGTTCGTAATGGAATGCCTCGAAAGCGGTTTCGTCGGGTATTCTTTCCGGGTATCCTTCCTCGGTCAGATTTCCGAACGTTCCGGGTTCTACGTTCGCCACTACGTATACGGTGGCTCGGGACGCATACGCATTGTCGGCGAATCCTTCGTTGTCTATGCGCAGCGTGGAAGTTCCTTTGACGCTCTGGTATCCTTGATAGGAATGGCCTCCGCCGTCCTGCCGCGCTTGCAGGTATTTGCCGTCCGGTCCGAAAAGGAATACGTGCAGCTCCTTGATTTCGCGCTCGGCCTCGGTCTTGGGGTCGGAGGCGCGGGTGACGACCTCTTTGCGCGACATGCTTTTCGTGACTACCGAAAGCCTGAAGCCGCTTTCGTTAACGGTACCGCCCGGTGCGGTATACTCCCCTTTCGTGCACCCTGTCATGCTCAACGCCGCGATGGCCACCAGCGGTAAAAACAGGTATTTCCGTATCGTTCTGCCGTTCATCTTCTGTGTGTCTGTCTCCTTATTCAAATTCCAAATCGCTGTCGCCTCCGTTTTCCCATGTCTGGTTGTTATCGACCACGAAACTTATGACGAAAGCGTCGCCGATAAAATTCAGCTCTACGGTATAGATCGTGCCCGACATGGGGAGAAAATTGGCTACGTCGCCTATATACTTGTCGGTGTGCTCTGTTCCCATAAACGTATAGTCGATATAGATTCCCGCTTCGCCCAGATAGGGCGAAGCCGTCGGGTTGGGAACCAGCATCAGCGACTTGCCGCCGATCTTCTCCGCCGGATTGCCGTATGTCACGTTCACGTCGTCTTCCTCGCGGGCTCCGTCGAGGAAAACGAAAGTCCCGGAATAGGTGTCCGCCGGATAGCGCACTTCATCACCGGCCATGTCGATCTCTATCGAGCGGTAGAAAGTCCCTTTCAGACGCAGGCCGCGAACGACGACGGCATTCGTTTCGTTATGGTTGCTGACCTTGAAGTTCAGGCAGGTCAGCAGATGGTAGAATCGGAGGTCCACATGCCCGTCGCCGCGCGTTACGTCCGTCGAAGCCGCCACCATCGCGTCGGGTATCCGCTCGATCTCGCGCGGGGTATTTTCCGTGCCGCCCTCGAACGGCATGGAGAATCTCATCGTAGGAGCGCCCATGCCCGCCTGTGTTTCCGGGGTGACGGCGAAGCAGTCGTCGCTGTAGGGATAGTAGGCAAAAAAGCTGTATAGGTAATCCTGTCGCTCGTACCAGTGTCGCTGCGTGCCGGTATAGTAACAAGCCGAGCCGTTGTAGGCGACCTCGGTCTTATGAAACAGGTGGGGCGTGCTGCGCGGGGCTTTGGAGTTCCACGGGTCGGGTCCCGTGCTGTAGTCGAGGTCCGTATTGTCGCCTTTCATAGCCAGACAATAGCCCAATACCCCGAACGATCCGCCCTCGGGAAACTCGTTCACGGGGCCCGCGGCGCGCGACAGCAGTCCGCCGTCCAGCGCGATGCCCGGAGCGCCGAAGCGTATCGGCTCGTCCGAGAGCGTCGCCGGGGCGGTGTATTCCGCTTTCTGGCAGGCGGTCAGCGCGGCCAGCAGGATTGCGACATATAGCGTTTTTTTATTCATATCCGTATCTCGTCTGTCGTCGTTATTCGGGGATCATTCTACCGTGATGTTGCCGCCCGAGGCCGAAGACCAGGGAATGACCTCCGGTTTCTCGAACAGGATGTACTCGTTGCCCACCGTGAAGGTATAGCGGTAGCTGCATCCCGCTTCCCATGTGCCAATGCCTGCGCCGGCGAGGCTGATGCTCTTTGCGAACGTGCCGCTCGTGCCGTTCCCCGCATATTCGTACTCGATCTCCAGCACGAAGCCGTCGCCCACCTGCTGGGGGAACAGCAGCGGATCGTCCGCGAAGACGGAGATTCCGGCGGGCGTCAGTTCCCGGGAGACGGTATCCCGGGCAAAAGGATTGTCGGCATCCGTCGCCTCCCCGAGGCTCCATGTGCCGTTTCCTTCGGGCTGTACGGCGCACTCCCCCGTTCCCGGCATGCCGTAGAGCTTGACCGAGCGTATCGTCGCCGAAACTCCGGAGGCTGCCAGCGCAGGATCGATACGGCCTATGATCTGTATCTGAGAGAGCAGATGACGGAAGGTGAAGGCGACGCGTTGTGCCGGTGGCCGGTATGCGAGCCCCGTTTTCTCGGCCGTCATCAGGTCTACCGACCGCGTGGCGTCGAAATCCCTGATGCGCAAGTACGGAATCTCCCCCGCGACGGTATGATTCTCCAGCTCGGCCTCTTGTCCGGCCGGATAGAGGGCATAGAAATCGTACATTGCCTCGTCCCGCCAATATTGCAGGTCGTCGTACTGCCACGATCCGCCCGTGCATGTTACGGCCTTGCGCGTCAGAATCAGCCGGGGCGTGCCGCCTGAGGGGATCTCGCGGGCCCATACGGAGAATGCGTCCCCGTCGTTCCCCAGCGAAGTCACTGCCGACCGCGTAACGGTCGTCGTAAAGCCGATGGCTCGCTGTGGCGCATCCGTGCCGCTCTCCGTCGAGCAGCCCGCCAGCAGCAATGTCCACGAGACCGACATTCCAATAGCTCGGATCGTATCGTTGCGTTTCATCGTTCTGACATTGATTTCCTATGGATTTTGCGGCCGGGAGGGGACAGAGGCAGGCTTCCGGCCTTTCTCCCCGATACCCGGCGGAAGCGATATGCTGTCATATCGTTTCCGCCGGGCTTACCGATCGGTTCAACCCCGCCCGACCCGTTACGATGTTTTCCAACCGTATCGTCGGATAGACCTGAATTCCTGTTTACATCGGAATCTCGACCGGTATGTCGGTCGGCTTGTTCGGCCATTCCGTTACGGTCGGATCGCCGAACTCGATCGGCTTCATTTCCAGATTCTCACCGTCGATCGTTACGGTATAGTTATAACACTGCCCGGCAGTCCAGCCGTTTTCCAAAGTCTGTAACTGAACACTGATGGGCTTGCTTTTCGTTGCCGCTTCGGCGCCGTTTGTCCAGATTTCGGCCGTGAAGGATACGGTCATAGTCTGAGCAGGCACGCTTTGCGGGATGACGAGGTAGTCGTCCGTAACTTTTTCTTCGGTTCCCGGAATCTCCAGGTCGCTGTTTGTGAATGCCGTGCTTTCGATAGCAGAGTTGGTATGACTGCTCCAGTCCATTTTATCCGTCCGGTAGGAATAGTTGCCCTGCAAGCTCATGCCGTAGAATTTGAAGTCCTTGATATGCAGGGTCGTGTTTTCTCCGAAAGCGCTTTTGAAAGTAAAACGGATCATGGAAAGCGCATGGCTGAAGGAGAACTGTACCTTTTGTTCGTGCGTCGCATTCGATACGTGAGCGTATATTAGGTCATGCTGATGGTCCTTGTCCGATACGAAATTCGTGAACGAGATCGCTTTGTTGGCTGCATCCGCAGCTACGGTGGCAACATCTGTCAAATCCGGGGAATAGGCGGCAAAGTCGTAGGTTTTATCCTCCACCCAGTATCTTACGGGAGAATAAGTCCAAGAGTCTGCGGCCTTCGTTACTTTCGTTCCGATCGCTTGCTCTCCGGCCTCCGCCGTTCCGAATACGTTGTTGAAGCCTTCGTATCCGCCGAATACGAAGAAATGGTCGATTCCCTCGGTGGTAATGTTCGCGTCGTTCTGAGCCTTCGATTCCACGGCATGGCCGATCCATGCTCCTGCGAAGCCGATGGCCGAGCCCTGCGGCCGGTCCGTCGTCTCGGTCTTGCTGCAACTTGCCAGAACCGCTGCGGCCCCGGCGAGTAAAAGAAAACTTTTTTTCATCTTTTCGTTGTTTAAAATGGTTTTACATGATTGTTCGCGTGTATTTCCCGATCTACACTCGCTTTCAATCGAGCGGTAGCTCGATGTCCTCGTACGGGCCCCAGCCGTCTACTTCCACCTCGAAACCGGCATCGCCTCCGGCCTCGTCGTCCGTGACCGCGAGCCCGGCGACCGTAATCACGCCTCCGCGAGGCTGTGCGGCTACCTGCTCCGTTACGTCGAACTCGAAGCTCTTGAGCTTGCCATTGCCGAGTATCACTTCCAAGTTCAATCCGTAGCGATTGTCCGACCGCTGCATGTGTGCGCCCGGCGTGTAGCCCGGTGCTCCGAACGAGGCGACACGCACCTCGACCCCGAATTCCTTCAGCTCGCCCTCGAAGAGGATCGTCGCGGTCTCGCCGCTCGTGCGTCCGTCCTGCAGATAGACCGATTCGGCCATGCCCGAGAGCGCGCCCCGTGCCAGCGCCACATGTTCCAGCCCCTGAGCGAACTCGTAGCGGATCAGGTAGGTATAGACCAGCGGTTGCAGTTTCGCCGGGAGCGTCACGGGCTCTTCCGTCGGTTTCGCTTCGTAGCTCTCGATCCATTCGCCGTAGAGCATATCGGGGGCGTTGACCGTGCGCTCGTCCCCGTGCGTTTCGCTGTAAGTGGAACGGGTGCGGGTACGCGTGGTAGCCGAGGCCGAAGCCCATGAGTTCATGTCGCTGAAGACGATAAAGCGGGTATCGTCATTGTGCAGCAGGATCGATTTCCTCCCCTCGCTCATCGGCAGCTCGCCTCCTTCGGCCGACAGGTGGCGCTCGGTACGCGATCCGTCCCCGTCATAGACGAAAGCCGCGATTCCCGTAGCCGGATCGGGACAGAGGTCTTCATATCCGCAGCCGAATCTTTCTTCCGCCCAGTTGTCGTCCCAGTTCATGCCGTGATCGCGCTCCCAAACGCACTCCCATTCAGGCTGCACGACGACGCGCACGTTCAGCCCGTGCATGTCGTGGTCGTAGCACAGTTCCTTGCGGCAACCGCACAGCAGCAACGATACGCCGCACAGACAAAGGAATATTCCGCCGTATCTCCTGTTCATCGCGCACCTCCTTTCCGGTTCGCGTCCCAGAGCCGCCAGACAAGGGCGAATTTGAGCTTGACGGGGCCCAGCCAGTTCGTCCGGCTGGTCTGCTGATAGACATAGTGCCCGTCGATGGGCAGATACTCTTCGTACTCCGTGTGCAGAAAGCCTATGCCGAGCCCCGTCTCCAGGGAGAGGCGGCGGCCAAGGGGAAACATGTAGCCGTAGCTGAGCCCGACCATCCAGAAATCGCCCTTGTAGCCACGGGCGCCGTTCTCCAGGTCGTACCAGCTTCCGCCCACGAAAACTCCCAGGTAGTGGCCGTGCCACGGCTGTCTGGTTTTGAACCAGTATCGCGCTTCGGGGCTGATCGTAGCGATCTGATAGTATTTGTGCCTCGGCTTTTTCGACCACCAGGCCACCTCGCCTTCGAGGTTCACGCTCCAGCGGTCGTTGATGCGGTATTCCGCTTCCAGCGACGGCATCCCTACCGCGTCGTATAGCAGGTTGGTTTTGATCGCCAAGCGGTACAGAGGCTCATGCCGTGCGGAGACGGAAGCCGTTCCGGGAACTTGTTCCGCAATCTGTCCGGGAGCCTGCTTCGGATGCTGTTCGTTCGGAGTAGTACGATCGGCTTCATCCGTCCAGGGCCGGTCTTGTATGGAAGCTGCGGGATGCGGCATGGAATCGTGGACCCGAGCTATCTGCTGGCCGGGAGCATCCCCTGTCGTGTAATGCAATTCGATCGTGCAGTTGCGAAGCTCTGCGAAGAAACGCTCCTGCAATAGGCGATAAATCTTTCCGCCGCATAGTTCCATGAGCTGTTTCTTGCGTCCGTCGACGATGCGTCCCTGCCTGTCATAAATCCATACGGGCGTATTCTGCAAAATGTTCAGCACCTCGTCCCGATCCGAAACGGAAGGGTCGGACTCCACCGAAGCGGCTAGACCGTCCCAGTCCACGCCCTCGGCAGTCGTGACGATCAGCGAATCGGGAAACGATACGCGCGAACGAATATAGACCAGCACGCTCTCCGTGCGCCGGCGGCTCAAGCGTAGGTTAGCTTCGTTCATTCCGTCTGGAGAGGCATTGCCTTCTACCGAAAATACGATAAGCTTCCGAGTGGTATCGGACGCATAAGCCTTCAGCCGTCCGACAAGGTCGTCGAGAGTCCGGCGGTTATCGCGCAGCGACAGGTCCAGTACGGAATAGCCATGGCGGAAATAGATCCGTACCGGATCTGCGGCAGAGCGGGCCTGTACGTGTGCGCCGTAAAGAAAAATCAGGTATAAAAGAACAGCACAACGCTTCATATTCATCATACGTTCAACTCATACGAAACTGATAATCGGCCGGTTGCCCGCAGGGCGTTCTGATACGGCGACCTGCGGCCGCGCCGAACGGCGCGGCGGATAGCCTGATTATTCGTTGGTTAAAACGGTTGAGCGATAAATACGGAAGTATGAAACAGAATTTCTGCAAAATAAGGTGCAGCCAAACTGTTGATTAGCGGCTTTTTTTTACGAATGTTGGTAAATTCCCTCTTTTTTCGTACCTTCGTAATTATAAACCAACGTTTTAACCAACGTTTTTGCCAATGCAAATTCCAATCGTGTTCCTGTCGGGACGGAAAGGAAGGGCGGTTCTTACGTTTGTTTTCTCCTACTCCGTCGGGTCCGGATAAATATTCGGAGAACGGAAAGAAACTTTAGCACACAAAAATGCCGGGAAATTGCGGTCGGATCGTTGCCGTTTCGTGAAATTAAATTTGCAATTCGTAAAAAAGAAGCGTGGAAAGGGCTTTTGCAGGATGCGGAGCCGGCGAGAGGATTACTCCTGGGTCGATTGTCTGCGATAGCGGTTCGGAGTAAGGCCGCCGTGACTCTGTACGAAAGCGCGGTGGAAAACCGAAGGGGACGAGAAGCCGCATAGCTCGCCGACCTGCCCTACCGGAATATCCCTGTGGCTGACGAGCATCTCCTCCGCCTCGCGCATGCGGTAACCGCGCACTACGCTGCTGAAGCTATCCCCGAAACCGTCGTTGAATACTCGGGAAAGGTAAGTGCGGTTCAGAGGCAGTATCTCCGACACGTCCATAAGCTTGAAGTCCCCTCTCAGATAGGGCTTTCTCTCTGCCATCCAGCGGGCCACCGCGGCGCGGTAAGCGGGCAGTTTTCTGAGGAATATGCTTTCGTCCCCCGGGGAGTCGGCGTGGTTGGCCGATAGTCGTTCCTCCCGGAGCTCGGCCTCCCGGCGTGCATCCGTCTCGTCCAGCGTGTGTCGGAAGAAATCCTCCGTGTAGGGATTGTTTTGAAAGAGTCCTTTGTACAAGGTGTAGCAGAAAAAACACTGCACCGTGAGATTGTGTACGATAAGGCAATAGGTGCTCCCGTTGAAAAGCAGCCAGAAATAGGCTACGCCGATCAGCGCCACGCCGATGCCGTAACGGCGCAGCCATGAAATATCTATATTCTTTTGGTCGGAGTAATTGTCGTGGCACCACTGCCGGTAGACCTCCTTGTAGCGCCACGTCAGCCGGAACAGGAACGCGAGATACAGCACGATGGATGCGATCATCAGCAGGCGGTACCAGACGTTGAACTCCCCGATATGTTCCATGAACTGGTCCGTATCGCGCAGCAGCAGCGGCTCTTGGCCGAGCAGATACAGGCCGGCGTAATAGAGCAGCGACAGCGCGGCGTAAGGAAACAGCAATATTCCCGCCCGTTTCAGGCTAAGCCATCCCGGGCGTACTACTTCCAAAGGATAGAGCAACAGCACGATCAGGAAAAAGTTGCCTACTATCAGTACGAGCGTGTCCGCCGCACCGGTACTCGTGAAGTTCAGGTCCGGATTTCCCATGAGCGTTCCCGCGACACGCACCGTATAGATGAGTCCCCATATCGACATAACGGCTGCCAGCACGCGCCGGGAACGGCTGTCTCTCCCGCGCAGAAGGAGCAGGAGCGCGCCGCCCAGGCAAATGACGGTCGCCATCGTTTGCAATATCGGCAGTATATCGGCGTATTCGGACATAGTGACGCGCATCAGTAAAAGACGATGCAAAGTTAGAAAATGTAGAAAAATTCTTAACAGCCGACTCGTCCGGTTCTCATAGTCCGGCCGCGCGAAAAGGGAGCGAAAGAAACGAAACCGCCGGATACGGCTTCGTGCGGAGTGCCGAAAAGTGTATCGGCCCTCTTTCTTTGCGCCTTGTCGGCCGACGGGCATGTATTGCGAAATTTCGTGAAGACGCCGCACGGGATGTCGGTGTCAGTCCGTCATCGACAGGCTCGCGCCTTATTGCCGGTGCGGGAGCGAAAACATGCCTTCGTGGGGGGAGGTTGATTTAGCGGCTCATGCGCTTGTCCGTGATCGCCTGCCATGCCGTCGGGCGAAAAATCCGTCGGGAAATCGGTCGCTTCAAAAGTCTTGAACAGCGTTCCGGTATTCGGGCGTCGATGAGCCCTCGTGTGAAGGCGCATGTCGCGCGGGGACCATGACGAACGGGTACGGAGAGGAATGCTCGGCTGCGGAGGCTTGTTACGGTTTTCGGATCGGGAGTTTCGGGAACAGTTTCCGAAAGCGTATCATGTAGGTCGTTATGTTGCCGCCGGCGATGATGAGGGTGACGGCCAGAATGATCATCGCTATGCCGCAGCCGATTCTCGGCGTCAGCGGTTCGCCGAAGACGGCGACTCCGAAAAAGACGGCCGTGACGGGCTCCAGCGCCCCGAGAATGGCTGTCGGGGTCGATCCGATGTATTGAATGGCGCCGGTCGTACATAGGAACGAGATGGCCGTCGGGAAAATCGCCAGAGCGAGCAGATTTCCCCACAAGTACCATTGGTCCGGGACGGTTATGTGTTCGCCGAAATCCAAACGGACGAAAAACAGCGTCAGTCCGGACAGCAGGATGTAGAACGTGACTTTGAGCGTTGCCACGTTCTTCAGGACCGTCCGGTTGATTCCGACGATATAAAGAGCGTACGAGAGGGCCGATGCGAATACCATGATCGTTCCGGTCAGGTTCAGGGTCGATCCGTCTCCGTTCCGGTAGAGCAGTCCGATGCCGCAGAGCGCCAGTAAGATGCACAATGCGGTTTGCAGCGTCACTTTCTCCTTGAAAGCGACCGCCATGATCAGCGCCACGAGGATCGGATAGACGAACAGCAAGGTCGATGCGATGCCGGCATCCATGTAGTGATAGCTCTGGAACAGGGTCAGGGAGGAAACGGCGACCAGCAGGCCCAGCACGATCAGCGGCAGGATCTCCCGGCGCTGCAGCCTGAAGTCGCGGCCTCTGGCCTTGAGCATGACGCCCAGCAGCGGAAGCGCGAACAGGTATCTGAACAGCAGGACGGAATCCGTGTCCATTCCGTTTTCGTACAGCGGAAGGGCGAACAGCGGGTTCATGCCGTAGGTGGCAGCGGCCACCGCTCCGAGAATGTATCCTTTGGTTTTCGCGTTCATAGTTTTGTCGGTTCGGGGCAAAGATAATCGATTCCTCGCGGCTTGCGAAATTTCCGTTTCGTTCCGTCGCTTGTCTACGGCCAAGTCCGGTCCGTAACCGTACCTTGGCCGCCGGAGGAACAAACGGTTGCGAGTTTTTCCGCCGCCCGTCTCTGTTTTTTTCGGATTTTCGGTATCTTTGCAATCTCCGTATTGGCCGGTGCGATTCCTCGGTCGGCCTTGTTCTCGAACGGACGTTAAACGATCGTAATATGGCGAAGCAATTGGATGGAGCGACGGCCCGGTTGGGCACGGAGCGCGTGGGGCGGTTGCTGCTCGAATACTCGATTCCGTCGATCATCGGGATGGTCATGATGTCGCTGTACAACATCGTGGACCGGATTTTCATCGGACAGGGCGTAGGGCCGCTGGCCATTTCGGGGCTGGCGCTGACTTTCCCGCTGACGGCGCTCGTAACGGCTATCGGTACGCTGATCGGAGTCGGTTCGGCGGCTCGCATATCGATCGTGCTGGGAATGAGGGATATAAAATGGGCTCGTAATATTCTGGGCAATGCTTTCGTGCTGACGTTTCTGCTCTCGGCGGTACTGATCACCTGCTCGATGCTGTATCTGGACGATATTCTGCGCGCTTTCGGAGGCAGCGACCAGACGATTCCCTATGCCAAGGACTATTTGCGGATCGTAATTCCCGGCAGCGTGCTGTCGAATCTGAGCTACAGCTTCAGCAACATCATGCGCGCGAGCGGGTATCCCAGCAAGTCGATGTATACCATTCTGATCGGCGTGGGGCTGAATATCCTGCTCGATCCGCTGTTTATCTTCGGGTTCGGCATGGAAATCAAAGGGGCGGCCGTCGCGACGGTCATTTCGATGTTCGTCAGCTCGTTGTTCGTGCTGAGCCATTTCTTCAATCCGAAGCATCCGGTACATTTCCGCCGCGACTGCTGGGTCCCGAAAAAGAGAATCATCCGCAATATCGTGTCGATCGGCATGGCTCCTTTCCTGATGAATCTGGCGGCGAGTATCGTCAATGTCATCATGAACAATCAGCTGGTCCGCGAGGGAGGCGATCTGGCGATCGGCGCTTTCGGAATCATCAACAGCTACGGCATTCTGATCGTTATGACCGCCATGGGACTCTGTCAGGGCATGCAGCCGATCGTCGGATTCAATTACGGAGCCCAGAAGCTCAAGCGTATGAAAGACGTGCTCAAGTTGACGATCCGGACCGCTACGCTGATCATGGTGGTCGGCTTCGTGGCCTGCGAGCTGGTGCCGCGACTCCTCGTCCGCGCTTTCACGACCGATCCCGGATTGATCGATATTTCGGCCCGGGGGCTTCGGCTTGCATATGTCATGCTGCCGGTCGTCGGGTTCCAGATCGTGGTCTCTACTTTTTTCCAGTCCATCAGCAAGGCTTGGAAAGCGATTTTCATGGGGCTCTCCCGGCAGGTGATTTTCTTGATACCGGCCCTTTATTTCTTTTCTCGCTGGTTCGGCCTGACGGGCGTTTGGCTCAGTATTCCGTTCGCGGATTTTCTGGCGTCGGCGGTAGCCGCGCTGTTTCTGCTTTCCGAAAAGAGGGTGTTCTATCCCAAGGCGGCCCGTCGGGTATAATTCTTGCTCGTTCGGGAAAGGTGTGTATTGACTTAAACGGGTAGAATATGAAAAATCTGATGGTCGAGCCCGGGAGCGAAGCGGCTCCCGAGCGCTTTCATATGACGATTACGGCCGGCGGGCCTTACCTCGTGTTCGGACATCCGCCTTTGCGGCAGCAGTTCATGCTTCCGAACCGGGACGGTGAGATTTGGTATTTTCAGGCCGGAGAAAAGTATTCCACCGAGTCCGAGCCTACGGCGCTGTGTCGTTGCGGCCATTCCGGCGACAAGCCTTATTGCGACGGCTCGCACGTGCGAGCCGACTGGGATCCTTCGCTGACGGCTTCCGAAGAACCGCTGCTCGACGGAGCCGAGCGGTACGAAGGGCCGGAAGTCGCCTTGACGGACAATCGCGCGTATTGCGCCTTCGCCCGGTTTTGCGATGCGAAAGGACAAGTGTGGAATCTGGTCAGCATGGAAGGGAAGCAGGCCCGCGACCTGACGGTTCGCGAAGCCGACCACTGCCCTGCCGGCAGGTTGTCGGCGTGGACCGGCGGACAGGAGCCTCACGAACCGCATTTCGAGCCGTCGCTCGGCTTGATCGAGGATCCTCAGCAGGGCAGCAGCGGTCCGCTTTGGGTTCGGGGCGGCATTCCGTTCAGTCGCGAGGACGGATTTACCTACGAAGTGCGGAACCGGGTTACCCTGTGCCGTTGCGGCCGGTCGTCGAACAAGCCTTTCTGCGACGGGTCGCACGCTTCGATCCGTTTTCAGGACGGACTGCCTTCCCGTCCCGATCCCGACGGAGAACGTTGGTAGCCGGAACGAGAGAAACGGGAGCACATGGGAACGAGGAGAATTTCCCATGCGCTTTTTTATGATGCGCCGGGCGGGGGGTACTTCTTCCGCACTTGCGCCCGAAAAAACAGGTAGGGAATCGAGTCGGATAAATCCGCTGGAAATATTATATTTGTGAACCGGGGCTTGGGTGTGAAGAATCCCGGCAGGTTTCACTTATAATCCGACTTGAACGAATGAATGACCGAAAAATGATTTTCCGGCTGTTGGCCGGAGCGACTTGCCTGCTATGGGCGATTCCGGCGACGGCTGTCGCCACGGGCGCGGATATCGTTCCGCGCAAGCTGACATGCGAATACAGGACCGATCCGTCGGTCGTGGATGCCGAGCACCCGCGGCTGTCGTGGATCAACGAAGCGGTGTCCGACCGCCGGGGCGCGAGCCAAAAGGCTTGGCAGATCCGGGTGGCGTCGTCCGAGGAGAGATTGCTGTCCGGTGAGGCCGATCTGTGGGACAGCCGCAAGGTGAAGGACGACCGTTCGATCCTGATTCCCTACGACGGCCGTCCCTTGCGCTCGTGCGAGAGCTGCTGGTGGCAGGTCCGCGTCTGGGACGATCGCGGCCGCGTTTCCGAGTGGAGCGAGCCGGCCGTATGGCATATGGGACTGCTCGACGAGTCCGACTGGCAGTGTCAGTGGATCGGAGCTCCGTGGCAGGGCGACGAGCCGCTGGCGGATACCGGCGGGGACGTTCCGCCGCGCGCCCCGCTGCTGCGCAAGGCATTCCGTGCGGATAAGCCGGTGGCTTCGGCCCGTTTTTACGGGACGGGACTCGGTTATTTCGAATTGTACATGAACGGGGAGAAAGTCGGCGACGACGTGCTCGTCCCCAATCAGACGAATTACGGCAAGCGGACGAACCTGGACCGGGGAGCGGTTCCGCTGGAGGACAATTTCAGGGAATATCGGGTCATGTACCTCGGCTACGACGTGACCGATCGGATACGCCTTGGCGAGAATGCGATCGGCGCGATGCTGGGCAACGGCTTTTACAATGCGAAGATTCACTGGGTGAGGCCGTACGGTACGCCCCGGTTTTTCGGCCAGCTGCATATCGTCTACGAGGACGGGACGCAGCAGGTGATACCGACCGATCCGACATGGAGGGTTTCCGAAGGGCCGCTGACCGATATGGTCTATTCGGGCGAGCATTACGACGCGAGGGCCGAACAACCCGGCTGGTGTTCGCCGGGCTTCGACGATTCGTCGTGGAAACAGGCCGTACCGCGCCGTGCCCCGGGTGGGAAGCTGGTTGCGCAGACTTCCCCTGCCGACCGGGTGATGGAAGTTCTCCGGCCCGAGAAAATAGAGAAGCTCGGCGAAGGCCGGTATCGGATCGATTTCGGCGAGGAGATTTCCGGCTGGGTGCACCTGCACGACGTGACGGGCGAGGCCGGACAGCGGATCGACATCCGCTACCTCTGCGAGTCGCCCAACGGATCGAACAGCTATACGATGAGGGGCGGCGCTCCGGAATCCTATCATACGCGCTTTACGTGGTACGTGTTCCGCGAGGTCGAGATCGACGGCTGGCCCGGCGAGCTGAGTCCCGGGCAAATTACGGCCGAGGCCGTCTACACCGATGTGTCGTCGACGGGCCGTTTCGAGTGCTCGAACCCCTTGTTCAACCGAATCAACCGCATATGGCGGCGCAGCCAGACGGACAACATGCACGGCTGTATCGCCAGCGACTGTCCGCACCGCGAGCGGTCGGCCTATACCGGCGACGGGCAGGTGGCCTGCGTGACGGTCATGCACAATTTCGACGCGGCGGCGTTTTACAGCAAGTGGATCCGCGACATCTGGGGCGCCCAGAACGTCGAGACGGGGTACGTGCCCAACGGAGCGCCCTGGCAGCCGGGCTGCGGAGGCGGCGTGGCATGGGGAGCCGCGATGAACATCATGCCGTGGGAGTTCTACGTGCATTACGGCGATCTCGACATGCTCGAAGGCTGTTTCGATGCGATGAAGGAGCAGGTACGCTACATGATGCGCTGGGTCGATTCCACAGGCGTCATGTGGATGAACTCGCCTTGCCAGTGGATGAATCTGGGCGATTGGTGTCCGGCTTTCGAATTTCCGCCGACGGAGATGGTGCACACGTTCTATCTGTGGCGATGCGCCGATCTGACGGCCCGTGCGGCCGAGGCGCTGGGCCGCAGGGAGGACGTCGTGCGGTACGACGAATTGGCCGCGCGAACGGCCGAAGCCTTTCACGACCGGTTCTACGACGAACGGAAAGGCTCCTACGGGGCCTACGGGGGCAATGTTTTCGCGCTCCGGATCGGCGTTCCGGCCGATCGGCGCGACCGGGTGATCGCTTCGCTCCGGCAGGACATTCTGTCGAACGGGGGGCATCTCGACACGGGCATATTCGGCACGCAGTTCTTTTTCGAGACGCTCTGCGACAACGGCCTGAACGAGCTGGCCTACGAGGCGATGAACAAGCGCGACTACCCGAGCTTCGGCTGGTGGATCGAGCAGGGCGCCACGACGACATGGGAGCAATGGAACGGCGAGAATTCCCGCAATCATCCGATGTTCGGCGGTTCGCTCGTGTGGTTCTACCGGCGGGTGGCGGGTATGAACGCCGATCCCTCCCGTCCCGGCTACCGGCATATCGTGTTCCGTCCGGTGCCGCCGGATAGCCTGACTTTCGCCCGTTACGACAAGGAGACTCCCTACGGCGAGGCTTCGATCGAATGGCGCAAGGAAAACGGACGCTTTGAAATGACGGTGCAGGTTCCGGTCGGCTGCACGGCGACCGTTTGGGTGCCCGGAGCCCGGTCTTCCGATTCGGTATCGACCGATGTCGGCCGGGCAGGCAGAGACAAGAATCTTTCGTTCGAGGGCATCCGTGACGGGTATGCGGTGTACGAGGTCCGTTCGGGCCGCTACGGCTTTCGGGTCGAATAGGCCGGTTGCGGTCTTTGAGCGCGGTCCGGCCGGTTCAGGGAGCGTATTTGTCGGATAGGCGGAGAGTCCGTTTGTGCGACGAATGCGGTCAGAACAACGAGTGCTTTCCGTTTCGGAGACTGTGCGCCGGCCGATCCCTGATTACGGAGTCCTCGCACGGCTCTCCGATCATCGTGGGCGAGTCCGGATTGTGCCGCAGGAAATTGTTCGCGACCGCGTTCTCCTTGCTTCTGGTAGCGTAACAGTACGTGCATCCGTTCGGGCAACTGTCGTACATGCCGATGTCGATACTTTCGATACAGCGGCAGGTTTTTCGCTGGTTCCGGTCTTTGATGGCGGTGATGCGGTAGCCGGCGATCCGCTCGATCAGGTCTTTGTCGATACACGGGCCGCCGGGAATGCCCGCATGGCTCAGATCGATCTTGACTGTGCATGTTTCCAACCGGATCGGGCTGTCCGCGACCGCGCATCGGAACGAGGCGGCCATCGATTCGATCTCGCCGCGTTCCGGCGGACGGATGTCCTGCCGGTCCAGGGCCGGACGGATATGGCGATAGCGGTCGATGAAGCCGAGCATGCAGCGTTCGGTGTGGTTGCTCAGCTTGCGGGCGAGGCGGGTGAAAGCTTCGCGGTGGAAGCGTGTGTCGTAGGTTTCGTTGATCAGAATCGGGTCGTAACGCCAGACTACTCTTTCTTTTCCGATCATTTCGGAAAGTTTTCGGAATGTCTCGATCCGCTCTTCGATCGAGGGAAGGTTGCGCTCGATGTCTTTCCCGTACGGGTTCAGCGTGAATTGGAAATAATACTTGAAGCCGTTCAGCTCGCCGAGCCTCGGCAGCATCGGAGCGGGGTTCTTCGTCCAAAAGACGATGCAATCCACTGCGTCCGGACGGAGGCTCACGCGGCTGACCGACCGCGGATTGAACGGATTGGGAACGAGTACGTGTCCTTCCCCGAGGCGGTTAAGGAACCACGGGGCGTAGAAGGCGGGAATGTCCGTCCGACGGCTGGCGCTGATGATCATACGATATGAACGGTGCGGAGGCTTTTCGTATTGCGCGTTTCCTGTTTGCGGATTCGGGAAAGCGGCCGCCGGCGTCGCACGGACAGGAGGTTTCGGAACCGCCCGTTTCCCGCCGAGAAACGTTCCCGCATGCAAGCCCCGCAGTCGCGCGGTTTCGTGAAAGTCGATTTTTTGTTAAATTTGAAGGCTTTTAACCCAAATAATCTCGTTATGAAAAAACTATGGTTGCTTCCCTTGCTGACGGCTGCGCTGATCGGATGCCGGCCCTCGCAAGAAAAACAGTCGGTGTCATGCTGGCCGAAATTACCCTCTGCGGGCGAAATGACGGTTCTGGCATGGTACGGCATTCCGTCCGATTGTACGTCGGTCGAACGTTTCGAAGAGCTCAAGAATGCTGGATTCACGCATCAGTTTACCGGGTATCCCGATGCCGAGGCTATGGCCCGCGCGCTGGATACGGCCGAGCGGGTCGGCATTCGGCTGATCGTTTCGTGCCCCGAGCTGAAAGCCGAGCCCGAGGCGACCGTTCGCCGTTTCATGAATCATCCGGCGACGGCGGGCTATTTCCTGCGCGACGAGCCGTCGGCCGACGACTTCGCGGAACTGGGCGCATGGGCCGCGCGGATCCGTGCGACCGATGACGCGCACTATTGCTATCTGAATCTGTTTCCGAACTATGCGCCTTGCGAGACACTGAAGACGGACAGTTACCGGGAATACGTCAATCGTTTCGACCGGGAGGTGCCCCTGCAACTGCTCTCGTTCGATCATTATCCGGTCGTAGGCGACACATGCCGCCCCGAGTGGTACGAGAATCTAGAGATATTCTCCGACGAGGCGCGCAAGGCGGGCAAGCCGTTCTGGGCCTTTGCGCTCGCTACGGCTCACGAGCCCTACCCGATTCCCGATCTGGCGCAACTGAGACTTCAGGTCTACAGCGACCTGGCCTATGGCGCTCAGGGAATTCAATACTTCACTTACTGGACTCCGGAGAAGAATCCGACATGGGATTTCCATCATGCACCCGTCGAGCGGAGCAGCGGCCGTCGGACCGACGTGTATGACAAGATCAAGCAGATGAATGCCGAGATTCGGGCTTTGAGCGGCGTGTTCCTCGGCTGCGAGGTGGTTTCGGTCCGTCATACGGGCGAGTCGATTCCTCGGGGAACCGTTCGGCTGACCGAGCTCCCTGACGGAGTAAAGAAGCTCGAGACGACGGGTGCGGGAGCTGTCGTATCCGAGTTGCGCAACGGGAATAACCGTTTCATTGTGATCGTGAACCGCGATTTCAAAAATTCGATGACGCTGCAAATCGAGCTGGACGAGACGGCGAGTCGGATTCTCAAGGACGGATCGGTCGTTCCGGCATCGATTTACCATGAAACTATGGTCGTGGAGCCGGGCGACGCGATGATTTATATGTTTAAATAATCTATGTAACTGATTGGATATGAGTGTGAAAAAAGTATGGATTGGTTGCATGGCCTGCATGATAGGCTGTTTCTCGGTATCGGCTCAGCAGCGGATCGAGCCGGCCGATTTGCCGATTTTGGCTTGGTACGGTATCCCCGCGCACGAGGCGACCGTGGAGCGTTTCGAAGAGTTGCGGGATGCGGGCTTTACGCTGAACTTCCGTTCCTTCCCGAGCGCCGATGCGGTAGCCAAAGGGCTCGATGCGGCGGGAAAGGCAGGTATCAAACTGATTATCGGTTGCCCTGAATTGGAAAAAGAACCCGAGAAGACCGTGCGCCGCTTTATGAATCATTCCGCTTTGGCCGGCTATTTTCTTCGGGACGAGCCCCGAAGCAACGAGTTTGCCGAGCTGGGAGAGTGGGCGCGACGGATTCAGGCGGTGGATAACGAGCATTTCTGCTATCTGAACCTGTTCCCAACCGGCCCGAAGGAGCATCTCGACCAGTTGGGCGTGAAATCCTATCGCGAGTATGTATCCCGTTTCGACGAGCAGGTGCCGCTGCCCTTTCTGACTTTCGACCACTACCCGATCACGCGGGACGGGCTGAAGGCGGAGTGGTACGAGAATCTGGAAGAGTTCTCCGACGAAGCGCGCAAGGCGGGCAAGCCGTTTTGGGCTTTCGCGCTGGCGACCTCGCACGGTCCTTATCCTGTTCCGACCCCGGCCATGTTGCGGCTTCAGGTTTACAGCGATTTGGCTTACGGAGCGCAGGGGATACAGTATTTCACCTATTGGACTCCGCAGGGCGACTCTTTTTGGGACTACCAGTTCGGACCGATCGGCCTGGACGGCAAGCGCACCGTAGCCTACGACCGTGTCCGCGCGATGAATCAGGAGCTGAAGGCCCTGTCGGGCATATTCGTAGGGGCTAAGGTGATTTCTGTCCGTCATACGGGCGACCGGATTCCGCGCGGTACCAAGCGACTGACCGCCTTGCCCGAGCCGGTCAAGGTGCTTGAAACCGAGGGGACCGGAGCCGTCGTTTCGCTGCTCGAGAATAAGGGCAGACTGTATTTGCTGATCGTCAACCGCGATTACGAGTGTCCGATGAGGCTGACGTTCTATGCCGACGAGTCGGTCGGCCGCGTGCTCAAGGACGGTTCCATTGTGCCGGCACAAGCCTATACGGGCGTTCTGGAGGTCGATCCGGGCGATGCCATGATCTATACGTGGACGAAGAAACGGAAATGAGATTCTCCTTTCGATAGGAAGTCCGCCCCGATCGGGGCGGACTTCTGCGTTTTTATTGCGGTTCGTGTTCTCGGAGGTCCGTTCGCGGACATGGCTTTGATTCGATATGGGCTTTCCACTCTTTTACCGTACGACATGCAGGATTTTATCGGGCGAGTCGATTCGTTTATCTTTCGATTCGCTATTTTTGCGGGCGATTGACAGCAAGAAACATGAAATATCGCAAAAACTTTTGTCGAAGCGTTTCGTCCCTGCTTTGGATCGTGTGGACGGTTTCGCTTCTTGCGGGCTGGGCCCCGGTTCGCGCTCAATGGGTAGACACCGTCAGCGTGTATAGCCCTTCGATGGACAAGCAAGTCAAGAATCTGGTGATTCTTCCCGAAGGATACGAGGCCGATCCGGCCCGCCGCTATCCGGTCGTTTACCTGTTGCACGGCTACAATAACCGTTACGATAGCTGGCTGCGTAAAACCAAACCCGAACTTCCCCGCACGGCTACGGCGTACGGGACGATCATCGTTTGTCCGGACGGCGCTTCGAGCTGGTACTGGGACAGTCCGGTCGATCCGAGAAGCCGGTACGAAACTTATGTGAGCGCGGAGCTGGTGAGCTGTGTGGACTCTCTTTACAGAACGGTACGCTCGCGGCGCGGACGGGCGATCACGGGATACAGCATGGGCGGTCATGGTGCGCTGTGGCTCGCGTTCCGGCATCCCGACGTTTTCGGAGCATGCGGATCGATGAGCGGCGGCGTCGACATTCGGCCTTTCCCGAACAATTGGAAGATCAGCGAGCAGCTCGGACCCTATTCCGAAAATCCGCGCTTGTGGGACGAGCATACGGTGATCGAGCAGCTGTATCGCGTCGTACCGTTCACGGACCGTAACCGGGAGGTTGCTTCCAAGGAGGCCCGGCCTGTCGATTACAGCCTGCAGCCCGGACAACTGGCCATCGTGATCGACTGCGGGACGGAGGATTACTTTTTCGAAGTCAATCGGCAGCTGCACGAGCGGATGCTGTACAGACACATATCGCACGAGTATATCGTCCGGCCCGGCGGGCATACGCACGACTACTGGCGCGAGGCCGTCGAGTATCACATGCTCTTTTTCCGCCGGTTCTTCGACTCGCAGGAGCGCGAAGACGTTTTAGCCGGGGCCGGGCGACCGTAATCCGGGGACTCCGGCTATCGCGCCGGATCGTCGTACTCGGGGTGGCGGCGGATGTAGGCTCTGGCATAGGAACAGATCGGCCGGACCCGCAGGTTTTCGGCGCGCGCGTATTCGAGGGCGGCCCGGGTGAGAGAGCCCGCGATCCCCTGCCCTTCCAAGGCCGGAGGAACGAAAGTATGCGTCAACTCGATCTCTTCTTCGTTCCGGCGGTATTCGACGACGGCTGTCAGTCCGTTTTCGGTTCGTTCGAACCGTTGTTTTTCCGTATTGTGCGTTATCATGTCTCGTCTGTTTTTACGGTTTCAAGTTAGCGATTTTTCCGTTTGTCCGTGCCGGGAAAAATGATTTGCCGGAAACGAAAGCGTCCGGCTCTTCCGAAGAGAGCCGGACGCCATTCAAAAGAAGAAAGGGTCAGAATCGCCAGCCTGCCGTGACAGCGAACACGCTGTTGCGCGTGCAGCCTGCGTCTTTAGCCAGATTCGTTACGCCGATGTTGTAGCGGGCGTCGAGGATCAGACCGAACTTGAAATCGTAGGACAGACCTACCGGAATCGACAAGTCGAACGTTTTATATATGTTCTTGGCATCGACTTTGACGTCGCCTTCTTTCGCTTTGGCCGCCAGCAGGAAGCCGGGCTGAACGCCGGTTTTCAGCGCCATGCCGCGCGTCAGATAGAAATTGGCGAGAACGGGAATGTTCAGGTAATCCGTGCGCAGTTTGATGTCGGAGTTCTCGATCTTGCTGCCCTGACGCGAGTAGAGTACGTCGACCGATACGGCGAACCAGTTGCAAGTGCGGTAGTCGGCGAATATGCCGCCGGTGAAGCCGGCTTTGTACTTGGCTGCGTCGTCCAGCGTCTGATTCGAGATATTCACGCCGGCTTTCACACCGAATCCGAAACCGGTTTCCTGTGCCGAGGCGAAAGAAAATACAGCACATGCGGCCATGAGGGTCAAGAGAATCTTTTTCATTGCAGTTTCTTTTTAAGTTAGACACATGAACGATCGATCGGTCTTCTGACATTATAACGCAGCGGGACCCGTTAGGTTACAACCGGTACGGGATTCTCAGGGAACGGCAATTTTGAGAAATAGCCGTATGGCTCTCTTTATCAGTATGTTTTTTTTTGTGTGGAATCCGGATATTTTTCCGAAATTCGTTTTCGTATCGCGAACAGGACGACCGGAATCTGACGTGCATCCGGCGGTTTTGCATTCTTTTTGACATACCTTTGCCGGATCGGAAACGGTCGTCCGCAATCATTGGAAATCATGAAATTTTTCAGAGTGAACAGCCGGGTACTTTTGCTTTTTGCCGGGCTCGTTTGGATCACGGCGGGAGCCAATGTCCTGCGGGTCGGTATCGAGGCATGGAGAAGTGGCGGGTCGTCGTGGCCTTTCGGTGCGGCTGCTGCGGCTGCCGTCTTTCTGCTATTCTACCTGTTTGTTTTTAAAAGGCTTTATTTCAGACACGCGAACCGGATCGAGAGCAAGGAAGGACGGAGTTGTCCGTTCTCCTTTTTCGATGTGAAAAGTTGGATTACAATGATCTTCATGATTTCTC